>Ga0123353_10012107_pt1 | contig 12225 bp, 8 predicted proteins | sample TergutLab28metaG_3_FD_92763 | JGI IMG/M metagenome (GOLD analysis project Ga0123353, IMG submission 92763) | Labiotermes labralis P3 segment gut microbial communities from Petit-Saut dam, French Guiana - Lab288 P3 | ecosystem: Host-associated > Arthropoda: Insects > Digestive system > Gut ... | reverse complement strand
TGCGTGACTCCTAGTCAGTTGGCGCCCACCGGGTGTGGCGAGCGTGTGCATGACACCACGCGCGTAGACCGCGGGAAAGGCCGGAGCCGTGAACAAGTCGTGACCGCCGACCCAATGAGCGGACATTCCGGACTCCGCGCAGGTGAGGGCGGTTCACGCAATCCCCGCGAGATCGCAAAATCTTCGTATCCGCGGGGGCGGGACCCGGACGCCGGGTTCGCGCGCCCCCGCTGCGCCCGCGTCACGCGCCGTGCGTACGCCGGCCCGCAACGTCCCCGGGCGGTCCCAGACGGCCCCGGGGGTCAGCGGGCGCCGCCCGGGACAGGATCGCGAGGCAGGGAGGAACACGAGGTCCGGCACGGTCGTGAGACCCGGCAGGGTCGTGCGGTCCAGCAGGTTCGTACAGTCGAGCAGGGGCGTCGATCCGGCACCGCCGCGCGGTCCGGCAGGCTCAGGACCCGGTCGGCTCCGTCACGCCCAGCCACCCGGACACGGCGGCGTGCCAGCCGAGTTGGAAGCGCGTCGCGGCCCCGACCGACTCCATCAGACGCTGGAGCCGGCGCTGCACGGTGCGATGGCCCATGCCCAGCTGGCGGGCGATGGCGGCGTCGGTGAGCCCGACATGGAGCAGGGCGACGATCTTCCGGTCGACGGCGTCCAGCCCTCCCGATCCCTCCTCCGACTCCGGTTCCGGCTCCGGGTCGCCGCCGGCCGGCTCGCGGCCGTCGGGGCTCAGCCGCCAACCCTTCTCGAAGTACTGCTCGAACAGCGCGATCAGCGCGGTGAGCAGCCCGCCGCGGTGCACGACGACGGCTGCCGGCTCGCCGGCCCCGTCCCGTTCCGGTTCCAGGGACAGCAGCGCGATGTCGCGGTCGGCGATGAGCAGCTTGGTGGGCAGCTCGTCGATCACCGAGACCTGCTGCCCGCGCGCCGCCACCGCGGCCAGCGACCGGGCGGACGCGGCCTCCTCCAGGCAGGCGCGCTCCACCACCGTCCGCAGCAGCACGCCCCTGCGCAGCAGGTCGCGTTCGACCTCGACCAGGTTGTCCTGGTAGGTGATCACGGAGTCCGGGCGGGGGGCCGGGATGAGCGCGCGGATCTCGTCACGGGCGTCGCGTTCCATGGCGACCAGGCGATGGCGGATCGCCCCGGCCCCCGACACCACCTCGACCGGCGCCGATGTGTCCCTGGCCTGCGCGGTGCGATGGCGTTCCGCGAGGTCGGCCAGCAGGTGCTCGACGCGGTGCAGGGCGGCGCGCCGGGACTCCAGCAGCGGCCCCAGGGCGAGGATCGGCGGCGAGGCCCGGTACCGCTCCCCCGCCCCGTCGCGCACCACGCCGGCCAGTCCCCGGTCCACGAGCGCGTCGAGGTTGCGCCGGGTGCTCTCCTGCTGGGCGTCGGACGGTGCCAGCGCGGCGGCGTCGCTGTCGGGGTGGTCGACCAGCAGCCGGTACACGGCGTCCTGGTCCGCGTCGAGTCCGAGCAGGGTCAGCAAGGACGGGTCCGGCGTCTCGGGCTGCTGCGGATTCGGCCCGGGCAAGGGCCACGCTCCCCTCCGTCCGCCTGCCGTGGGCGACCACCGCAGCGGACCGTATGCGGCGACGCTCCTGGGGCGCCTGTGACGGTCGTTGACAGACTGTCAGGGGTTCCTGCCCCGGTCACGGTGCTCGCGTGGCGCATCAGCGACTTGGCGCGAATGCGCCCTGGGGCGCCGCGCCCTCGCCTCGCCCGCCTGTTGCAGCGGCCGGCCCGTACCGGCCGGGGTCAGGTCCCCGGCCGGTACGGGCCGGCGTCGCTCGGTGGCCGCCCGCCTACGGGCGCAGCGCCTTCAGCGCCTTCGCCGCGCCGGGAGCGCCCAGCCGCACGAACACCGGGGTGGCGCCCAGCGGCGTCGCGTACCCGGTGAGGGTCGCCGGTCCGTGCACGGCGCGGTTCCGGTTGACGTCGTACCAGGTGCCCGCGGGCAGGTGGACGGTCCGGGTGGCGCCGTCGGCGAGCTGCGGCGCGGCGAGGACGGCCGGGCCGAGCATCCACTCGTCGGTGATCGTGTACGCCGCCTGGTCCTGGGGGAAGTCGAAGAACAGCGGGCGCATGATCGGGTCGCCGGTGGCGAGGGTGTGCTGGACCTGGTCCCAGATGTACGGGGCGAGCCGCTCGTGCTGCTGGATCGCCGCCCGGTAGAGGTCGATGGTCTGCTGGTCGTAGACCACCGGCTTGCCGGTGGTGCTGTCGACGGTCTCGACGGGCGAGGTGGAGGCGTACATCAGCGGCATCAGCGAGGCCGACTGCGCCCACCGCACCAGGACGTCCTTGGTCGGCGGTGCCTTGCGGGTGGAGCCGCCGATCATGTCGGTCTCCACGAAGGGGTAGCCGATGGTGGAGATCGCCAGGTTCTGCGTGACGGACGCCTGCAGGGAGGTCCAGTTCGTGCCCTTGTCGACCTGGCGGGTGACGAAGCCGGCCTGGTGGGCGTTGGGGGTCCAGTGCACGCGCACGCCGACGCCCTGCTGGTCGAACTGGTCGGTCAGCTCGGCGCCCAGGCGCTGGTAGTCGGACTGCGTGTAGCCGGCGTCGGGCGTGCAGTGCTCGTCGAAGAACCGGGTGTCGAACTTGAACCCGTCGATGCCGTAGGTGCTCATCAGCGTCTTCAGGTTCCCGACGTACCACGCCTCGGCGTCCGGGTTGGCCAGGTCGACGATCCCCGCGGTGCCGTTCCACCAGGAGACGGTGCACGGCTTGGTCGGGTCGGCCGCGGACTTCAGCAGGTAGCCGTGGTCCACCGCGTACTGGTAGTTGACCGAGTCCAGGTTGATCCAGAGGGTGACCCACAGCCCGAAGTCGTCGCCCATGGCGTGGAGTTTGTCCGACAGCCCCTTGGGGTCCGGGAAGGTCGCCGGGTTGAAGGTGAGGTTGCCGTACTCCGACTCCCACCGGTCGTCGAGCTGGATGGTGTGCCCGTCCAGGCCGTTGTCGTGCAGTTCGGTGGCGTAGGTCAGCAGCTTCTGCTGGGTGACGCTCGTGTAGTACTGCGCCCAGGAGTTCCACAGCGGCTTCGCGTACTGCTCGTACGTGGCGTCGCTCTTGGCGGGCTTGCCGACGATGCCGATGTAGTCGCGGTAGACGTCCAGCGGGGTCGACTCGACGAAGACGGACGCCTTGTAGGTGGCGGCGGAGTCGACGGTGAACAGGCCCAGTCCGTCGTGGCCGCCGTTGATCGACACGTCCATGCTGTCGCCGGTGTCGACGCGCAGCCCGGTGGCGGCGGAGGTGTACCAGAACGGGTCGATCATGTTGTAGGACGCCGGCCCGAAGCCGGGGTGGACCACCTGGCCGCTGTCCAGCGGCCACGGCTCGTCGGTGGCGGGGCCTCCGGCCGGCGTCGTGGTCTCGCCGTGGCCGTACCAGTGGCCGGCCGACGCCAGGTCGTAGGCCAGGCCCAGTTGGTCGGCGCTGCCGCCCGCGACGTCCCAGTCGAGCTGGTAGCGGTCGGCCTGGGGGGTGATGCGGGCGGTCACCGTGGCGCCGGCGAGCGTCGAGTCGGCGGTGACGGTGAGCACGCCGCCCTTCCAGCTCCAGCCGGTCACGGCGGTGGCGTGCTGCCACTGCCCGCCGGAGCGGAAGCGCAGGGCTCCGGTGTCCCCCGGGGCCGTGCCGAGCACCGTGCGGCCGGCGCGCTTCGTGGTGAGGGCGAGCTCGCCGGTGGCCACTTCCAGCCGGTAGCCGGGCGCGTCCGCGCCGGCCGGCTGTGTCACGACGACGGCGCCGCCCTCCTGGCCGACGCGGGCTGCGGCGGGCGCCCCTTGCGCGGCCGCGGCCGAGGACGGGGGTTCCGGGGTCAGGAACGTCCCTGCCACGGCGAGCAGGGTGGCGGCGAGCAAGGGGCCGCGGAGGGTGCTCCATCGTGCGTGCACGCGTCTTCTCCCACGGAGGCGGTGATGAATCGCTGAGCGGTGCTGCAAGATCCTGAGCGATCAGTGTCATGCTCACGCAGCAATCGGCAGGTGTCAACGCGGCCTGCGGAAAGGGGGGTCGGAATGCGTCACCGCCGCAGCACGGCGCGCGCCTGCACGGCCGTGGCCTGGAGCGGCTGGTAGCCCTGCGCGAGCAGCTCGGCCGTGAGCGTCAGGGACCCGCGGGCGCCGCCGCCGGTGACGGTGAACGCCGTCCGGTACGCGCCGTCGGGCCCGAGGTCCACCGCGGCCGAGGGCGTGACCACCGCGGACAGCGTCCCGCCGGCCCCCGCCGCGAGCGTCACCGGCTTCCCGTTCGCGGTCACCGTCAGGTCGCGCGGGGTCAGCCCGCGCGGGGCGGAGAACACCAGCCGGGTGCCGACCGAGGTGTAGAGCGGGCCGCTCCGCGGGCTGCTGAACGTCACCGATCCGGCGAGCGGGCCGCCCGATCCGCCGCGGCCCGAACCGCCGCCCTGGACGGCCGTGGTGGCGATGCGGCCCCGCGCGGGGGTGCGGCCGGTGGTGAACTCGTGGACGGTGCCGTTGACGGCGATGTTGTCGACGTAGGTGTCCAGGCTCTCGCGCGCGTCGCCGAGCCGGCCGACGTTGGCGATCACGCCGATCGCCCCGTCGCCGCCGGCCGTGCAGGCGGCGGCGTAGGCGCTCAGCGGGTGGCTGCTGCCGGCCGCGAACGAGCCGACCGCACGCGAGGTCGCCCATTGCGAGGACGGGCCGGCGACGAAGTGCCGCCAGGTGTCGGCGACGGCGCCGGTCCTGCCCTGGGCGTCGGCCTCCCGCTGCGGCTGGAAGCTGAGGGTGGTGAACGCCCCCTGGCAGAACGACGGGAGCTGCAGATTGGCGCCGTAGGCGACGGCCGACGGGCTGGACGTCCAGCTCCTGACGTACATGTCGTACGACGGCGGCAGGGACAGGATGCTGCCGAACGGCACCCTGCGGTTGAAGTAGTGGGCGGCCTGCGCCTGCTGGGCTTCTGCGCCGCCGGCCACGGCCAGGTGCAGGCTGCCGTCGAACCGCGCCGGGTCGGCGAACGGCGTCACCTGCTGGACCCCGGCGGGCCGGCCGTCGTTGGACGCGCTGTCCTGCAGCCGCAGCCAGGGACCGTCGGGGCCCAGGTCGCGGGCGGTGACCTGCTGGATGGCGTAGGCCGTCGCGCCGGCGGGCGCGGCGGACCCCAGGAGGGGGACGGCCGCGACGGTCGCGGCGGCGGCCGTCGCGGCGAGGGTGGCGATCAAGCGGGACATGTCGGCTGAGCTCCCGTCAGCAGGGCGGTGGACGCGTAGCAGATCGGTCCCACCGGCACGCCGCGGCGACGCCTGCCACGGCCGATCTCACCCGGACGGCCCGCCACCTGCACGAACCCCGCCGCGGCCCGGGCGTGCGCCCGGGCCGCGGCATCGGCTCAGCCCTCGGTGTCCCCGGCCTCGCCGTCCTTCTCGCCGGTGACGATCCGCCGGATCACCGCGAGCGGCAGCTTCGGCGAGCCGTCGGCGAACAGCAGCCCGTTGGTCTCCTGCGCGGTGTCCCGGAACTGCGTGTAGCAGAAGCCGGCGACCAGCGGGCTGTCGCGCAGCGCGCCGAACAGGTCGGCGAGCAGCGCCGCGTACTGCGTGTCGGAGCTGGTCCTGGTGTAGGAGAAGTCCCCGTCGTCGGCGCGCAGCGACAGGCCGCCGAACTCGGTGATCATCAGCGGCACCCCGCCGGAGCGGTACCGCTCGGTCTGGGCGCGGGTCACCGCCAGCACGCGGCCCTGCGGCCCCGGGCCGTCCAGCACGGCGTCGAAGCCGGCCGGGTCGCCGTAGCGCGCGGTGAGCACCTCGGGGTCGGAGGTGTAGTCGTGCACGCCGAGGATGTCGCTGTCGGTGTGCTCCCAGCCCTCGTTGGACAGCACCGGCCGGCTCGGGTCGACGGCGCGGGTGAGATGGGCCAGGGCCAGCGAGTAGTGGCGCTGCGCCGGGTCGGACGCGATGTCGGACGCGCCCCAGCTCTCGTTCATCGGCACCCAGGTGACGACGGACGGATGGCTGCGGTCACGCCGGACCAGATCCAGCCACTCGCGGGTCAGCAACTCCACGGCGTGCGTGCCGAACTCGTACCCCGCGGCGGTCTCGCCCCACACCAGCAGGCCGAGCCGGTCGGCCCAGTAGAGGAAGCGGGGGTCCTCGGCCTTCTGGTGCACCCGGACCGCGTTGAAGCCCATCGCCTTGATCAGCTCGACCTCGCGCCGCAGTTCGGCGGTGCCCGCGCTCGCCAGCAGCGTGTCCGGCCGGTAGCCCTGGTTGAGCACCGAACGCACCGGGTACGGGCGGTCGTTCAGCAGGAAGGCACCGCCGCCGACACCGGCGCTGCGGATCCCCGTGTAGCTGTCGACGGCGTCGAGCACCTCCGCCGCGTCCCCGCCGCCGGGGGCGCGCACCACCACCCGGGCCTGGAGCAGGGTCGGCCGCTCCGGCCGCCACAGCAGGTCCTCGCGGTCGATGCCGTTGCGCAGGGCGGGGATCACCAGGTCGATCCGGCTGCGCGGGGTGCGCACCTCGGTGGAGCTCGCGGCGAGCACCTCGCCGTCCAGGCTCAGCTCGACGTCCACGGTCAGCGGGCCGGACGGCGGCTCGGCGAGCGTCAGTTCGGCGGTGACGCCGCGTGCCGGGTCCGGGATCCAGGCCAGGTCGGCGATGTGCTGGGCTGGCACGCTCTCGGCCCACACGCTCTGCCAGATCCCGGTGGTCCGCTCGTACCAGACCGCGTGCGGCCGCGGCTGCCAGTCCTGCTTGCCGCGCGGCTGGGCCAGGTCGGCGGGATCGTCCTGTGCCCGGACGACGAGGACGTGCTCGGCCGCACCGGGCCGCAGCGCGTCGGTGACGTCGGCGGTGAACGGGGTCTGGCCGCCGACGTGTTCGGCCACCAGGTGCCCGTCGAGCCAGACGCGGGCGCGGTGGTCGACGGCGCCGAAGTGGATCAGCGCGCGGTCGCCCGGGCGGGAGCCGGCCGGGACCAGCACCTCGTGCGGGATGCGGCGGCGGTACCGGACGACGGGATGCGGGGTGGTGTCGCCGATCCCGGAGGCCGGGGACTCCGGCGGGAACGGCACGGTGATCCGGTGGTCGAACGGCCCGCCGCCGTCCTCCTCGCCCCGAACGGCCGACCCCGCGGGGTCGCCGTCGCCGAACCCGAACTCCCAGACGCCGTCCAGGCTCTCCCACTGCGGGCGGCGCAGCCCCGGCCTGGGGTACACGCCCTCCTCCGCCGCCTCCCGCACGGCGCCAGGACCCGCTCCGGGGCCCTCCGCCGCGCCGCTGCTCTCCCCCGCGCCCTGCACTGTCGCCCCCACGGGTCCTCCTCCGGCCGGCCCGGCTCGGCCGTGCGTCGCGTTCCTATAATCGAAGCCCTGTCATGATGGGTGATCGTTTGCAACGATGCAAGACCGGGGTGGCCGGACCCGGCATGCGGGCGGCGTCCCGTTCCGCGCGGCGGGCGCGGCGGATGCGGCAGACTCCGGGTACCGGTGCGGGGAACGCGAGGGAACGCGAGGGAAAGGGGCCGACCGTGGCCAGGGTGCGGATGCGGGATGTGGCCGAGCATGCCGGCGTGTCGGTGCGGACCGTCTCCAACGTGGTCAGCGGCTACGCCCATGTCAGCCCCACCACCCGCGAGCGGGTCCAGCGGTCGCTGGACGAGCTGGGCTACCGGATGGACTTCCTCGCCAAGGGGCTCCGCTCCGGCCGCACCGGCTTCATCGCCCTCGCGGTGCCGTTCCTCGCCGAGCCCTACTTCGCCGAACTCGCCCAGGCTGTCATCCACGCGGCCGCCCGCCGCGGGATCACGGTGCTGGTCGAGTCGACGGCGGGCGACAGCGAGGTGGAGCGCCGCATCCTCGGCGGCGGCCTGACCAACGTCGCGGACGGCGTGCTGCTGAGCGCCCTGACGCTGCCGGCGGCCGATGTGGGCACGGCCGTGCCGGACTTCCCGCTGGTGATGCTGGGCGAGCACAGCGTCGGCGACCACCTGCCGCGGGTCGGCATCGACAACGTCGCCGCCGCCAGGACCGCCGTGGCGCACCTGGTCGACCAGGGCTGCCGGCGCATCGTCGCGCTCGGCCGCAACGACAGCGAGAACGGCCGCCAGCGCACCGAGGGTTACCGGCAGGCGATGTCCGAGGCGAAGGTGCGGCGGGTGAACTGGCTGGTCGTCCCCGTCGAGGACTGGACGCGCGCCAGGGGCTACGCCGCCGTCCAGGAACTGCTGGAGGGCGACGGGCCGCTGCCGGACGGCGTCTTCGCGTTCAACGACGCGCTGGCGGTCGGCGCCCTGCGGGCCCTGGACGCCTCGGGGGTGCGGGTCCCGGAGGACGTCGCGGTGGCGGCCATCGACGACATCCAGGAGGCGGCGTACACCCACCCGCCGCTCACCTCGATCGCCCCGGACCTCGACGCGATCGCCGAGCGCGCGCTCGACCTGCTGGAAGTCCAGGCGAACCGCGACCCCGAGGCGGGCGGCGCCCCCGTGCCGGCCGGCCTGGAGCCGACGCCGTTCCGGCTGGTGGTCAGGGCGTCGTCCCTGCACCGGCCGCCGGCGGACTGACCACCTGTCCCCGCGGGCCGCGGGGGCGACCGCAGGGCGGCCGAACTCGCGGCTCGCGCCGCCTCGTTGCAGGGCTCCCGCGCCGTCGCGCCGGAGCTCACGCCGCCTCGCGTCCACGCTCCCGCGGGCCACGCCTCCCCGGCTCCGGCGGCCTCGCACCCGGGCTTCCACGGCCTCGTGTCCGGGCTATTGCATCGTTGAAAATCCTGTGTCATGGTCTCGGCCATCGAGTTCACATCGATGTAAACGAGGTGGGTCCTCCATGGGCAGTGCGATGGCACGCCGGCGTTTCCTGGGCCTCGGCGGCGGTCTCGCCCTCAGCGGTGCCCTGGGGGCGTGTGCCTCCCCGGTGGTCTCCGGTCTGACGGGTGCACAGCCGAACACCGCGGACGTCATCTTCTGGAACCTGTTCACCGGCGGCGACGGCGCCAACATGGTGCTGATGGAGGACGCCTTCCGCAAGGCGCACCCGGGCGTGACGGTCGAGGCGACCGTGCTGAGCTGGGGAAACCCCTACTACACCAAGCTGGCGTTGGCGACGGCCAGCGGGACCCCGCCCGATGTGGGCATCGCCCACCTGTCGCGGCTGCCGCTGCTCGCGGCGTCCGGCCTGCTGGAGCCGGTCGCGGACACCGGGGTCGCCGAACTCGGCGTCACCGCCGACCGGTTCACCCCTGCGGCGTGGCAGAAGGCCACCGTCGGCGGCACCGTGTACGCGGTGCCGCTGGACACCCACCCGTTCGTCCTGTTCTACAACGAGGACCTGGCCCGCAAGGCCGGCCTGCTCAACAGCGCGGGCGACGGCCTGAAGGCCATGAACGGCAAGGACGACTTCGTCGCGGCGCTGAAGGCGATGAAGGACGCCGGCGCGCAGTACGGCGCGGTCATGTCGATCACCGCCGACCCGTCGACCGCGTGGCGCTGCTTCAGCATGGTGTACTCGGGCCTGGCCGGCCCGATCGTCACCGATTCCGGGACCAGGATCAGCATCGACGACGAGGCGATGCAGGAGTCGTTCGCCTTCCTGCGCAGCCTCACCTCCGGCGGGCTGATGCCCGGCAGCCTGACCGGCGCGGGTGCCAACGCCCTGTTCTCCACGGGCAAGGCGGGCTTCCTGTTCGACGGTGAGTGGCAGATCCCGTCCTACCGGCAGGTCAAGGGCTTCCGCTTCAACGTCGTGCCGTTCCCCGCGCTGCTGGGACCGAAGCCGGTGGCGTACGCCGACTCGCACGCGCTGATCGTGCCGCACAACCCGAGCCGCTCGGCCGGACGCACGGCGAACGCGGCACGGTTCGTCAAGAGCCTGCTGGACGACAGCGCGGTGTGGGCGCAGGGCGGCCACGTCCCGGCGTGGCTGCCGACCCAGCGCAGCAAGGCGTTTCTGGACCAGTCCCCGCAACGCAACTACGTGCAGGCCGCGTTCAGTGCCGTGTACGACCCGGCGGCCTGGTACACCGGCGCCGGCTCGGACTTCCAGAGCACCATCGGCGCCACCGTCATCGAGGTCCTCGCCGGGCGGGCCGGCCCGAAGAGTGCGGTCGCCGCGATGCGTTCGGACCTCAAGCGGTACACCACGGCCCGGCCGCCGGTCACGATGAAGGAGGCATCCCGATGACGACCGTCGCCTCGACGCGGCCGGCCCGCGCGGCATCCCGGCCCACCGCGGTGGACCAGCGGGCCCCGGGTTCGGAACGGCGGGCCGGCCTGCTGCTCAGCGCGCCGTTCCTGGTGATCTACCTGGTGTTCGTGATCGGCCCGCTGGTCGTCGGCGCCGTGGTGAGCTTCTTCAACACCACCACGGTCAAGAGCGGCCTGGGCGCGTGGGTGGGGCTGTCCAACTACACCAAGGTGTGCCGCGATCCGCTGTTCTGGCAGGCGATGTGGCACTCGGTGCTGTTCACCCTGTTCACCACGCCGCCGCTGGTCGTGCTGGCGCTGCTGTTCGCGGTGCTGGCGGCCCGGATCCGCCGCGGGCGGGTGTTCTACCGGATCGCCTTCTTCGCACCGTACGTCGTCCCGTCGTCGGTGGTGGTGCTGATCTTCCTGTGGATCTACACCCCACAAGTGGGCCTGGCGCCCAAGGTGTTCAGCGCGGTCGGCCTGCCGGTGCCCGACTTCATCGGCAGCACCGCGGGCGGCTGGACCGCGGTCACGCTGATGACGCTGTGGTGGACGTTCGGCTTCAACTTCGTGCTGTACACCGCCGCGATCCAGGACGTCCCGGCGGACGTCTACGAGGCGGCGGCGATCGACGGGGCGGGCCCGTGGCAGCAGATCCGCCTCATCACCGTCCCGCTGCTGGGCCGTACCACCAGCCTGGTCGTCATCCTGCAGATCCTGGCCTCGCTGAAGGTCTTCGACCAGATCTACCTGCTGCTCAGCGGCGGGCCGAACCAGTCGACCCGGCCGGTCATCGAGTACATCTACGACACCGGCTTCACCTCCTACCGCGGCGGCTACGGCGCCGCGGCCACCCTGATCTACTTCGCCGTCATCGTCGCGATCTCTGCGGCCTGGTACGGGCTGCGCCGCTGGCGGGCCACCCGAGCGGCAGCCTGAGCGGAGGACACCGTGAGCACCGTGACCACCCGTACCCTGCCGCAGTCCGGCGCGGACCCGAACGCGGCGCGCACCGTCGACCCGGTGAAGCTGTTCAACCGGCTGTGCGCGACGTGCCTGACCCTGTTCGCCCTGATCTGGCTGGTGCCGTTCGTCTGGGCGTTGGTCACCTCGCTGCGCCCGGACGGCTCGATCACCCAGCACCCGACGTCGCTGTTCGGCGGCGGCTGGTCGCTGCACGCCTACCGCTACGCCTGGGACAACTACCCGATCGGCTCGTGGTACCTCAACAGCCTGGTGATCTCGGCGCTTTCGGTGCTGTTCACCGTGGTGCTGTGCTCGATGGCCGCGTTCGCCCTGGCCTTCCTCCGCTTCCGCGGCCGGGCGGCGATCCTGGCGCTGGTCACCGCGGGGCTGATGGTGCCCAGCGAGGCGCTGGTGCTGCCGCAGTTCATCGAGTACCGCGCGTTCCACCTGCTCGGCACCTACTGGGCGCTGGTGCTGCCGTCGGCGGTCGCGCCGGTGTCGGTGTTCGTGTTCCACGCGTTCTTCCGCGGCATCCCCCGGCCCCTGATCGAGGCCGCCAGGATCGACGGCGCGAGCTGGTGGCGGGTGTACACGACCGTGGCCATGCCGATCTGCCGGCCGGCCGCGGCCACGGTCGCCATCCTGACGTTCATCACCTCGTGGAACGCCTTCCTGTGGCCGCTGCTGGTGCTCAACCAGACCAAGTCCCAGACGATCCCGGTCGGTCTGGCCTCGCTGGTGAACCCCAGCAACATCCAGTACGCGGAGGTCATGGCCTCCTCGGTGCTCGGCTTCCTGCCGCTGGTGGCCGTGTTCCTGATCTTCCAGCGGCAGATCGTGCAAGGCATCGCCACCACCGGCATCCGGTAGCCGGCCCTCGGGAGCAGGGTCCGGCAGCAGGCGTCCGGGAGCCGGCAGCGGGGAGCCGGTGCCCGGCGGGACGTGCCCGGACGTGGCCCGGACGCGGTCGCGCGCGTCAGCGGGTGCTGTCCCGCGCGGGGTCGTCCACGGTGGGCAACTCGCCCTCGCGGTGGGCACGGCGCAGGTCCTGCAGGTAGGCGCGGGAGCACATGGCGGAGAGCTGGGCGACGCC
>Ga0123353_10012106_pt1 | contig 12225 bp, 9 predicted proteins | sample TergutLab28metaG_3_FD_92763 | JGI IMG/M metagenome (GOLD analysis project Ga0123353, IMG submission 92763) | Labiotermes labralis P3 segment gut microbial communities from Petit-Saut dam, French Guiana - Lab288 P3 | ecosystem: Host-associated > Arthropoda: Insects > Digestive system > Gut ... | reverse complement strand
TGAATATGTAACCCGTCTGCTAAAACAAAAGGAAAACGCCGCCGAGCTGCGCTCTTCGGGCGCGGGCATCAAGTTTTTGAAAACCGTCGATTCAGTGGAGGGCCGTAATGAGATAGCCTACAGTTCCTACAGGAAAAAGACTCTGCCCTTCTATTTGGCGCAGGAATTCCTTTCACCGATACAGACCGCCTGCGTATTGGCGTACATAATCCTGTTTGTCATTGCCGGGGACACCTCGAAAATCGGGCTGTACGCCTCCCTCACGGTGGCGGCCGCCGCCCTTGCCTCCAACATCGGCACGGTGTTTGACGGCATAAAGGATATGCTCCAGTTCACACTCCACGGCGAGCGCATCGCGGCCTTTTTCGAGGCGAAATCGGAGATCGAGCCGCCGCGCGAGGGGACAATTGCCCCGCCGGAGGGCGTATATGACATAGAGCTGCGCGATTTGTCCTTTGGCTATGAGAACGCCGCCTTCGCCATAGAAAATTTGAATCTGCACATTAAAGCTGGGCAGCGCGTCGCGATTGTGGGCGAAAACGGCGCAGGAAAAACAACGCTGACAAAGCTCCTTCTGCGCCTTTACGACGCAAGCGGCGGCGCGGTACTCATAAACGGCAAAAATATCAAGGATTACGATATACACAAGCTGCGCCTGCATATCGGCATCGCGTTCCAGGACGTGCGGGTGCTGGCGATGAGCCTGCGCGACAACCTGACGGTCTACCACGAAATGCCGGACGAGCGGCTGATGGATGTCATACATAGCCTCGGCCTTGAAAGCGTGGTTGAAAAAGCCCGTGCGAACGCGGAGGACAAATCCGACGCGGCGGCCCTTGACAAAATGGTGTCCCGCGAATTCACGGAGGACGGCGTCGCCCTCTCCGGCGGCGAAGCCCAAAGGCTCACCCTCGCAAGGCTTTTCACAGGCGAATTCGGCCTGCTGGTGCTGGACGAGCCGTCGTCAGCCCTCGACCCGCTGGCGGAACACAAGCTTATGCAAATCATTCTTGACGCGTCGAACACCGCCACAACCATCATGATAGCCCACCGCCTTTCGACTGTCCGGGATTTTGACGTGATTTACCACATGGATAACGGTAAAATCATCGAAAGCGGTACGCATGACGAGTTAATGGCGGCGCGGGGCAAATATTGCGATATGTTCACCAAGCAGGCGGAAAATTATCAGAACGGAGAAGCGGGTGATTGAAATGGTTTACGCGCTGGAAATGTTTTTCGACCCTAATACGGAACAAAAAGTAATGAAATATTTTACGGATATAAAAGAGTCAGGCATCAATTCCTACCTTGTTGACGTTGACAGCCGACCGCACATAACGGTCGGCTGTTTTAACGATATCGACGTCCCGCGCGCGAACGATGCATTGAAAAATTATTGCAAAAAGCTCGAAAAATTTACTGTCGGCTTTTCAAGCCTCGGTATTTTCACATATCCGAAGTTCTGTGTTTTCCTCTCACCTGTGAATACGAAAGAACTGCTTATATTGCACAAAGATATGCATAAAACCTTTGATTTCTGCACGGCGGAAGGGTTTGAATATTATCTGCCCGGTTCATGGGTCCCCCACTGCGCGGTGGATATTACCGATGATATTAATGTTATGCGCCGTTCGTCCGATTATTTGCTGAATAATTTCAAGCCGTTTGAAGCGGAAGTTACCAACGTTGGCTGGGTTGAGACCACCCAGCCCGTGAAACGGCTTGAGCGGTTTTATTTGAGGTGAAAAATATATAATAACAGCCCCCTGTTGAATCTATGCTTCAATAGGGGGGCTGTTTGTTATTAAGAACGATTAGACCAGGAACGAGTTGTATATCAGATCCCAAAAGTTGTCATACAGGCCTTCATGGCGAACGCCCAGCTGCTTCCAAGACCACGATCTGGGATATAAAATATAGAGCTGCAAATCGTAAAATTCATCCGGGGTGACCCACCAGTCGATTGTATTGTGCCATATCCCCTTGAAATCCCTTTCATTGCCGAAGAAGTCCGTAAATTTCTGCTCCCAATAAAGAAGCTCCCAGCAGTCGTCGTAAAGCTTTTTGTTTTCCTCCATGCGCGACCTTCTGATGTCAAAGAACCAAAATTCGCCCCGGAAGTTATCCGATTTCCACATGCGCCATGAAAGCTCGGCGCGCCGCACATTGTCAAGCTGCGCCTTTGTTGCCGCCATTTCCTTCGCTTTTTCCCACAAACCGTCAACATACTTGATTTCGTTTTTGGTCAAGGACAGGGCGCCGATTTGCGTGTGCCCGTTCATGCTGCTGTTATGGAAAGTCGCTCCGGCGATGGTCTTTCCGGCGTTTTCAGGCGCGAAGCGGACATATTCTTTGACATACTGCCAGCCGTCGCCGTAATAATGGGATATGAAATCCGCCAGAAGCGCGTCCATGTCAAGGTAAGGGTCCCACAGCAGCCTGTTGTACATATAGCCCAGCATAACGTACATATTCAAATCCTGGACGGTGGCGTTGCAGCTTGTGAGGCCGACGACGCCGTTTTCGTAATACATCTGCATATAGTCCTGCAAAACGCCCCAGATGGGGTAAACCGCGCCGGGCTGGTTATAGGAAAGCGGGTACTCGAATATTGCGATGCGCTGGACGACCTGCCCCCAGCCTTTAAGCACTTCATCGAAGTAATAAATATTCTCCCAATAGTCGCATTCGCCGGGCTTGTGCAGGTAGCACATATTGCCGGGGGCGAAATGGATGGTGACGTTCGGGGGCATTTGGATGAAATCGGGGTCGGGCGGGTAAGTCGCGGTGCCGTAGGCGAAGGCGTTGATGGTCACGCTTCTGTAGCCCTTCGCGTCCTCGGTTCTGCCTGCGGCTTCAAGCTCGTCGGCTTCCGCGTAGAGGGCATCGCAGACCGCTTTCAGCGCCAGCATCAATGTCGCCGTCTGTCCCGCGAGGGGTTCGCTTTGCTGGGCGTGTACCGCTCTGCAGTTCGGGCATTGGCAAATCGTGCCGCTGTCGTTGAGCCCCATGGCGATTCCCTCTGTCTTGGGGTCGTTCCGCATTATGTTAAGGGCATAATCCTTATAAAGCCCGATAACGTCCGGATTGGTCAGACAGGGGTTGTTTTCGCCGTTCGGGCAATACATCACGCCGCCGCCGTCCTCGTCCGCGTTCTGCGCGAAGTAATCCGGGTTGCTTTCCAGATATTTGTGCGGGGGCACTATAGCCTGCGCCGAATGGCCTACCGGCCAAAACATTACCCCGCCGTATTCCGCCGCATCAGTAGAATTGGGGATCATGCCCTTGCCGTTTACCCTGTTGGCAATGGAATAATCCGTATCGACAGCGGTTTGATAATAAACCGTAGTACCCTGCCTGTATATAAATTTCGGTATCTCAAGCTCATTTATTTCTATGGGTATCTTCACCGCGTCCTGCTCGGGAATGACATGAAAATCCTTGGAAAGCCAGCGGCAGCCCATGTATTTCTCAAGGAAATCATAGACGCTGTAAAGCGTGCCGCGGGTCTTGCCGCCGCCCAATATGAGCTTTTCATCAACGGTTTTGACAATGAACCCGTCAGTTCCCAAATCCGCGTTCTCCTCCATCCCGTCCGCAAGCGAGGCAAGGTCAAAGCGGTTTGTGTTGCCGACGACTATCTCTTTGCCCTGAGGCGCGGCGCTGTCCGCCACGATCGGGACCGTTACGCCGCTGATCTGCGCTAAAAAGCCCTGAAGCTTTTCGGCCGCCATATTTTCGGCCGGAATCGCGTCCGCCGCTTTGACGATGACATAATCGGTGCCGTCATTCTCGATTATATCGAGGGTCTCGCCTTGATAAACCTCGGCCTGCTGCACCGTCGGGGGAACAAACTCCGCCTTGGAGGGGTTATAAATGCCGATCATCATGCTGAAAACCGTCAGCATGGAGAGGAAAGTTGCCACAAACTGCAAAAATGGATTTGTGCTTTTGAAAGTAACCATATCCGTGCCCATATTGTGATTCTCCTTTCAATTTTGCGCGTTTACTATAGAAAACGCTCCTATATATATTAAGCTTACTATACTTCCCTTTAAAATGCAATAGTTTTTTAATTTTTTTCGGATAAATTTTTAATTTTTTTCAGGCAGGCGATTTGTGTAAATTGTGTCAGTAAAAAAGTAAAATTTTACTTGACAAATTGAAAAATACGGTATATAATTTAAGTAGAACATATGTTTGTCAAAAAAAGAAAGGATGCTGTTAATTTGTACATTAAACGTTTCCAAGGGTATATATCGAAGCCCGGGGAGGATTTTATTAATAAACAATTCCTTAAAAGCTTAGGCCCGGCGGAATATGTCGATGATGACGAATATTATATTGAAAAAGCACGGGATGATACTTTCACCACTGAAACCCATAAAAGTAAAAACTGGAAAAACTGGATAGCGGAACGGGATCCCGACACCTGCGCTTTTTGCCTCTCAAAGCACGGCGAAATATACCCGTTAGATAAAAAGCTTACGGAAAAGCCGCCGGTACACCCTTATTGCAGATGCGTAATTGAAGTAATAAAAGCTGTGTTCGCGGGTGAAGCAACAAATAAAAAGGAAGACGGCGCGGATTTTTGGGTTATAAACCACGGTGAATTGCCGGATTACTATATCACCGAAAGCGAACTATCTGAATTAGGCTGGTCTCGTGGCGACCGCCCGTTTAAATACGCTCCCGGCAGAATGTTTGGTGGGGAAATATATGAAAATAATAACGGACACCTGCCGTCCGCGAACGGCAGGGTATGGTACGAGGCCGATATTAATTATTATAATGGCGTAAGAAACAGGCATCGGCTTTTATATTCAAGCGACGGGCTGGTTTTTGTGACTTACGATCATTATTTGACATTTTATGAAATAGCGAGAGGTAAAAATCATGTTGATGAATTATAAAGAGGTTACCATTGATTTGACAGGTTGCAAACATTTATTGGAGTTATACAAGATAATTAAAGAAGCTTTGGATATCCCTCAATTTTATGGGGATAACCTTGACGCGCTTTGGGATATAATGAGGGAACCTTGCAAATCCGGTTTCTATGTGCATATAAAAGGCGTGAAGACCATGCCAAAGGAATTGCAGGAATATTTCCATAAAATCCACATTATTTTTGACAGGAATAAATACCATCAGGCAGTCCGCTTTGGGTATTATTTTGATTACGAAATAATTGATTAATAAAAAATAGGAGCGGATTGTCTTATCCGCTCCTATTCTTTGTTAAATTCGTAAATCAAAACTTGATTTTAAGCGTCTTAATCTCAAAAGGCTTGAAATTCAGGTCAAGTATGTTGTCATGGACGGCGAGGGGCGCGTCGTTTTCCTCCATCATGTCGCATTCCGACGCAGAACGCAGCTGCCTGCCGAATTTAAGCGAACAGGCTGTTTTCGCGTTCCACGTCTCGTAAAGCCTTATGACGATATCGTCCGAATCCTCCGCTTTTTTTATGGTTTCGGCAATAATATTGTCTTTGCTGAGCGACATGAGCGAATATTCCGGGTCAAGGTTGCCCTGACCGTCGGTAAATGACGCGTAGAGCGGGTAATTTATCGAATAGCCGTGTTTCACAACATCCGACTGCGTGACCGGCCCGTCGTGGGGGTAAAGGGAGTAGGTGAAATAGTGCATTTCCTGGTCTTGCTGCGGCTGCGGGCTGTTCTGGCAGCGGATAAGGCTAAGGCGGAGCCTGTTGTCCTTGATGTCATAGCCGTATTTGCAGTCGTTCAGAACCGAAAGCCCGAAGCTGTTGTCGCTGATATCCGCCCATTTATGTCCGCATACCTCGAATTGGGCGAAATCGGCGGTGGTATTGTTGTGCGCCGTCCTTTCGATATTGCCGAACTGTATGTCATAGGTCGCTTTGACCGCGTTTACGTCTACGGGGAAATCGGCTTTGACGATAAAGTAGCTCTCCTTCCAGTCCACGGTATTTGTTACGTCGATCCTGTCGATATCGTTGTAAAGTATGATATTCTGCGTAAAGAGGGAGTTTTGGAACTTGCGGACAACCATCAAAACAGCCCTGACCGGCCCGTTTTCCACAACCCTCGCGTTTATAACGTCGTCTATGGGCCATTCCTTCTCCGTAAAATACGCCTGCACGTTCCACGCCTCGTTGTTGAACGGCCTGTCCTCGTAGGCTATAAGCCTGTTTACGGGCGTCCCTTCGGGAGCTATCGCCCTGCCGGATTTCCTGTGGACGACCTTCATCATTTCCATTTTGTCGTTGAAATCTATGTTATAGAACCGCGACGCTACATTATTCCCGTTTATGGAAGCGGTGGTATGCCTTTCCGCAGATACGGACGGACGGACAAAGAACGACCTGTAGCCCTTGGCGGGTATGTCCGCCGCGAAGAACACTATTTTGCCGTCGTAGGTCTCCTGATACTGCACGTCAAGCCCGAAGGAATCCACGATGGAAAAGTCCGATTCCACCGGCTTGTCGCATATCACGGCCTCGCCGCGCTTGAAGCTCAGGGTGTTGAATACGACGATGGCTTTGCCTTCCGTTTTGACCGAGGACGCCACCCTGTCGAGGGCGTTGCTCATCATGTAGCCGCCTTCATTCAAGATAATGTCGTACTGCTCCTTTGAATCCTCATACACCTGCTTTATCGACGAACCGGGGATTATATCGTGGAACTGGTTCAAAAGTATTATCTCCCAGCCCTTGTCAAGGCCGGTCTTCGGATAGCGGTCAAAGCCGCCGTCTTTCAGTACGGCGCACAAAACGGACAGGTTTTCGATATCCTGATACATTACCTCGGATTTGCGGTTGTACCGCTTGTTCCTCGCCTGTGCGGTCAGGGTGCCGCGGTGGAATTCAAGGTACAGCTCCCCGCACCATGTATTTAAGTATTTATTTCCCGATACTTCTTTCGCGAGCCTGTCGAAGAACTCACGGGCAAACTCGAATTTTACCCGCGGGCAGCCTTCTATGCCCATTTCCATGCGTTTGCCCTGTTCAAGCATATCCTGGGTGGGGCCGCCGCCGCCGTCGCCGTAGCCGAAGGAATTGAGTATGTTTTTGTTTAAATCTTTTTGCTGGTACCTTCCCCAGCCGCCTATTACCGAATCCGGGTCGAGGTATCCGTTGTAGGTCGTGAAGGTACGGTCTTCTTTATAGCCTTCGACGCTTTGGGTCGGGATAAAGTGCGACAGCACCTCGGAGCCGTCGATGCCGCGCCATATAAAGGTGTCGTAAGGCACCCGGGTATATTCGTTCCATGATATCTTCGTTGTCATGAAGTAGTCTATGCCGCATTTCTTCATTATCTGCGGCAGGGCGGCGGTGTAGCCGAAAACGTCGGGCAGCCAGAGTATTTTGCAGTCGCGGTCGAATTCGCGCCTGAAAAACCTTTTTCCCACAAGAAACTGGCGCACAAGGGCCTCGCCCGAGGCAAGGTTCATGTCGGCCTCGACCCACATGCCGCCCTCTATCTCCCAGCGGCCTTCGCGGACGCGCTGTTTTATGCCCTCGTACACTTCGGGGTAATCCTGCTTTACATAGTCGTAAAGCTGCGCCTGGGAGGAAATAAACTTGTAATCCGGGTTTTCCTCCATCATTTTTAGCACGGTGGCGAAGGTTCGGCCCGTTTTTTCCCTCGTCTGGCGCAGCCTCCAAAGCCACGCCACGTCAATATGGGTGTGGCCTATGGCGGAAACCACGATTTCTTTGTTCCCCCTGCCGTAAAGGTTCTTTTCGAGGTAAGCGGTGGCGGCCAGGACGCTGTCCCTGAACTCCTTGCCGCAGGGCAGGTTTAGCTTGACCATGTTCACCGCTTCGTTGAGGGTTTTTATTATGTTGATGCGCGGCTCGTCGTCCACCCCGTAAATATTGGCTACGTCAAGGGGTATCCTCATATGGTAAAGCAGCTTCTGCACGTCCTCGTCAACCGTTATCAGCTTGGCGCGCAGCCCCACTTTCCCCCTGTAGCTGTGGTCGTCGGTATAGGCGTTGAGGTAAACGTCGAAATGCTCCGTCCCCCGCGCCCTGTCGGCGAGTTTGACGGTCGTGTGGTTCGGGTCCATGCCCTGAATGCATTTGCCGTTTGCGAACATTATGAACTGCGGGTCGGTCCCCCTGCTCCCCTCGTCGTGGGGGATGATTTTATACAGCACGGTCTTGTCCTTGAAGCGCATGGGGATGTTGAAGCTGTGCTTGAACCAGCAGTAGCACTCCCTGTAGCCCCAGCGGTCCGTCTCGCTGTTGAAGGGAAGCCACTCCCCTTCCGTTTTTTGATACGCCGCGTATTGCCCGTCCCTGATGTAGAACCCGGAAACCTCCTCGGAATCCGTGTAGAGGTAGTCGTCCTCCAAAGCGTCCAGCAGCCTGCCTATGCGCTTTGAGAGCATATACCTCTCGGAGTTCCTGTCCTTGAACGGATGAATGTCAAAATAGCTCATATATAACCTCCTGAATTTTTTACAGGAGTATTATACATGAGCTTGGGAGAAAGGTCAATCGGTTAATTGAAAAATTCAAATAAATCGTTTTTGATCAGTCTCCAGCAACTAAAAATGCCAATTTCCATTCACCGGCTTTTTCCCGCACAAGTGAAAACCGATAATCTATCGGGCTTCTGATATATTTTTTTTGTATATATCCTTCTTTTCCTGAAAAAGCTGTTATTTTAATGAAACCCTCGCCATTCATTTCCCAAAATTCATCGTTATTTTCAAATTTGACGATATTATAATCTAATTCGCCAACAATAGTTGAATCGGTGCTATCTTTTTCGTATATTTTCACATCTTCATCAATGATTACGAAATATTCGAACGCGTCCAATTCATCCGGAAAATTTTTAAAGATATACGGCGCGGTAAAACGTTTTTCATCTTTTTCATAAACACCGCCCAGCTTGATTATTTTTTCCAGTTCAGCCCATAATTCCGATTTTTCGGGATTATCGCCGAGATTCCAATATTCATAAAAATATGGCTTTCCGGCATCGCCTCCGAAAGATGTCATAATTTTGTTATCAAGAAAACCGTCCAAAGTGTTTAAATCTTTATTATGCACGGCTTCTATGAATTTTTTGTACGCTTGCTCAAATTCCGCGTCATTGATTTCTTGAGCCGGGGGAAGCAGCTGTTTTTCTAATGGGATTAAAAACGTTTTGCCGTTCTGTTCTGTTGGCGGGCTTCCGGCTGATGAATTGCCGTTTTCGTTCCTGCCGCAAGCGGTAATGAAAATCATCATCACTAACGCGAAAATTAGCGCAAATGATTTTTTCATATCTTTCCCTCTTTTCACTCTTATTTTTCCGGCAGGCCGGCTGCTTCGCATTCGGATTGTAAATTTTCTTCTTTAACAGCTTGTTCCAATTCCCGCCGTACCATTTGCAACGGCAAAAATTCTTTAATAAATTTTGTACAGGAATGAGCCTGCCGCATTAATCCTTCGTCAACATAAATTTCATCAGGGTATCGGGGCTGCACACCGTATACTGTTAATATCCCGCATTTGTTTTTAATATTGTCAAATTAATTATCATAATAGGAGCACATTTCACATAATTGCAAAAGATTGTGTGTTTTAGGCGGAAATTCCACACCTTTAAAAAGCAAATAACCCTTTAAATATTTTTCAACCGTCTGTTGGCAGTGATAACAAATAATTTCATAACTCTGAGGACGATACAAAAGTAAAACCTCTGCCGTGTCCAAATCATTGTCGGCAAATTGAAACCAGGCATAAATACTTTTATTGACCATACAATAATACTCCATCCCTTGCAATCTTTTTTTGCAATGTCGGCGATTCTTTTCTGCGGTTAAATACGCCGGATTTTCCTACAAGCAAGTCTAACGGCATTTTAATTTTTTTGTAAAGGCCGTTCATTATATCAGCGCCGACCGCTAACGGGTTTTGCTCAATATAGTCCGGTATGACTACGTAAACATCAAGGTCGCTGTCTTTATCCGGCGTCCCGTAGGCGTATGAGCCGAACAGATAAATTGCCTCCGCAGGGACTGTTTTCAATATATTTTCTGTGATAATATCCAAATCTTTTTTAATATGCTGTTCCATACGGTCGCAACCTTTCTGAATTCTATATACTTATTGTAACATGAGCTTGGGGGAAAGGTCAATCGGTTAATTGAAAAATTTGAAGAAATCCGATTTAACAAATTTAACAAAAATTTAAAAATCCCCTTGCAAAATGAAAAAATATATAATATAATTATATTTGAATGAAAATGCTGTTCTTAATGAAATTTAAAAGGAGAAAGCGTATCATGAAAAAGAAAATAAAATTATTATCAATCATTTTAGCGGCGGCGCTGTTTATGTGCTTTGCCGTCCCGGCCCTCGCGGCGGGCGGCGACCCCGTGAGCTACGTAATCACAAACCCCTACGAGGAAGTCGATTTCAGCGCGTGGAACGCCTATAAGACCCAGCTTCACGTGCATACCGACGCTTCGGACGGCGACGTGCCGATAAAAACCGTTGTCGAGGAGCATTACCGCCTCAACTTCGACATTTTGGCCGTCACGGACCACGCCACTTTGAACAGGGGCTGGAACGTCCTGACGCCGACGGTGCCGGCTTTCCGCCTTGTGAAATACGAGCGGACGAAAATGGCCCCCATCATCCCCATGACCGACGAGCGCTACAACGAGGTGACGAACGGGATAGGCAGGGGCGGCAGGCCGATGCTGGACGTGCCGCTGGGCAACGAGCTGAACGGCGCGGTTTTCAGCAACAGCCATGTAAACGGCTTCTTCGTCGAATACGGCTTCGGGCTTTTCGGCGTTGACAAGGACTATGAGACGCCCATTAAGGCCGTCCACGATTTGGGCGGCTACAGCATGATAAACCATCCCGGCGACACGACGGGTTCCTACCGCGACCCGTCGGTCAACAACAAGCCCGCCACCGTCAACAAATACGCGAACCTGTTCTTAAAATATTACCCCAGCTGTTTCGCCCTCGACATCAACAGCATCAGCGACGGCACGAGGACGGACGAGGTTCTTTACGACAACGTCCTTGAAAAGCTTATCCCCTACGGCATCACCCCCTGGCTTGTATGCTTCAGCGACGCGCACCAGATGGGCCAGTGGAACAGGGGCTATACCGTCCATATGATGAACGAAAGCATCGAGGCCGCCAACAAGGACAACGCCATAGAGGGCTTAAAAAGGAGCATGAAGGACGGTACATATTTCGGCATATACACCATATCCCCGCCCGGCATCTACCTGCCGGAGGACGCCGTGCCCCCGATGGTGGGCGACATTATAGTTGACGGCAACACAATCACCATCGTGCCCGTTGACCCCGCCGCCGTAGAAGAGGTCGTATGGGTCACAAACGGCACCAAAAACATAAACGAGGGCGAATATACCATAGACGTGGCCGATTTCGCCGACGACATAAAGAGCTATGTCCGCGCATACCTGAGAGGCCCCGGCGGCATCTGCTACGTCCAGCCCTTCACCGTCATCCCCGAAGGGAAACAGCTCGCGAAAGAAAAAATCCCCGAAGTTTTCGACATTTCGGTGATTTTGAGGAAATTCGTGACCATACTTGACCAATATCTGTTCCAGGGCAATATTTTTGTAAAGCTTTTCAAACAATACGCTTTAGGTATAGAATGAACTTTCACCCGCCGCAAAGAGGCGGGGTATCAAAATATTTGGTGATTTTAATTCCGCCCGGAAGGGTACCGTCATAAATGACGGTACCCTTCCGGGCGGAATTAAACCGAAAGTTCTATTAAAACAATATAAAAACCATAGGGGCGCTGCTTGGCGCCCCTATGGTTTTATCTCTATATCCTAAGACGCAAACCCTAGACGCACGGTATCAGCAGCGCGCGCTTCTCCGAAAGCGTTTCTTCCTGCAGGCCGTTTTCCTCCATCAGGATTTTCGCCCCGGCGCGGTATTTTTTGCTTATTTCCCAAACGCTTTCACCCTCTTCGGCGTAATAAACCGTAAGGTTTGAGCGTCTTTTTTCTTTTTTCGTTTCTTCGCATATTTCAGCCTTGGTTATCACCGTCACGGGAGCCAAACAAAAGACCGTCCCGGATATGATAAGCTCGGCTTTAAGGTCAAGGCTGCCCGCCGCGAGGCTGTAATTTACCGCCGTTATTGATATATTGGGTTCAAAGCTGATTTTGTCGGTGATATCCGTCATTTCGCGCTTATATTCATATTCGAGAGCCTTGTCGGCAAAGCCGAAGCT
>Ga0123353_10012104_pt1 | contig 12226 bp, 11 predicted proteins | sample TergutLab28metaG_3_FD_92763 | JGI IMG/M metagenome (GOLD analysis project Ga0123353, IMG submission 92763) | Labiotermes labralis P3 segment gut microbial communities from Petit-Saut dam, French Guiana - Lab288 P3 | ecosystem: Host-associated > Arthropoda: Insects > Digestive system > Gut ... | reverse complement strand
ATCAATGGTAGGATCCAACTCTTCACTTATATATTTATAAATCAATGCTCTGGCTGCTAAGTATTTTTTCACATATTCTTTATTCAAAGGTTCTTCTTTTACGGTTTTTTCTGTTAAGTTCACCCTTAATATTTTCCAACGATAAGCCATAATCAAATCCTCCTTTTTAATATGTCAATGCCCCATGCGGGCAAAATTTTACACATTCAGGATCGCCTTCACATGTGTCACAAATAAGTGCCTTTACATCTGTCATTGCTATGCATTTTTGAGGGCATTTAGTTGCACATTCTCCACAGGCGATGCATTTATCTTCATCAAGTGTCATGTGCCCATCTGTAAATTCGATTGCATCTGTTGGACAGATCTTCATACAAATTTTGCACTGGATACATATGTGCCCACGTACAGTGATGCTACCTTTGTTGTATCTACATATAACAGTAAGTCTTGCTTTGCTTGGATTAAATATCTTTTCATGTTTTGCTGAACAAGCCAACTCACAATATTTACAGCCATGACATTTCTCAGGATCAAACTTTATACCCATTATGATTCCTCCTTGGATTTATTAATAGATATTCACTTTATTATGAAGTTATATATATTTAAAGCAATAACAATGCCAAACACTTTTACCACGGAAAAAAAAGTTAATACCTATTTTATGCAAGTAAATACATAAATATTAGCATTTTACAAATAAAAAAACGATAATCGGCTCATTTAATAACTTATGTGATATAATATGTATGCATTTGTGCATAAGGTATTTTGAACGAGGAGATTAATCATATGATACTGGATTCAGATAATAAGCAATGTTGGCCAGAATTGATATGCGAAGCTATCGAGAATAGCGGTAAGGGAATAATAGTTATCAATTCTAAAAATAAAATTATCCAAATCAATGACCTTGCCAAAGAATGGACTGAACTGGATTTGGGCATGGATGTAGGTGATCTAATAGGTAAAAGCTTAATTCAAACTAAAAACCGGGACATGATAAAAATTAAATTCGGAAAGGCAGAAAATAATACTCTTGTCTATTTTCTATCCAAAAGGAATACATATAGTAATGTTTCTGATGATAAATTGGTTGAATATGAAAAGTTGTTTGACCAATTATATGATGACTATTTGCTGACCGATGCGGAAGGCAGAATTCTCGGGGTAAGGGGCGTCAGTGAACTAACATGGGGGATCAACGGCGGCGAAATAATGGGGAAAAAGATGAGCGAGATAAAAAACTGTGAATCACTATTCCCTTCAACTATAACAAAAACTCTCGAAACCGGTAAAAAGTCAGTCGCTAACTATACATCTTTTATTGGTAATACATTCATATCAACATCAATGCCTTTATTTGACGAACTTGGAAATATCAGCAGAATTGTTACAGTATCTCAAGATGTCAGTAAAATGAGCTATATCAACGAGAGGATTCAAACAGTTGAAGAAATGATGAATTTTTACAGAGAGAGAATGTTCGAAATGTATCAAAACATTGATTCTATAATGATTGTAGGAGACTCGGAAGAAAAAAAGACAATAGATAAGTTGATACTTAAAGCTGCGAGTGTTAACTCCACAGTGTTATTATTGGGCGAATCCGGGGTTGGAAAAGATTTGATAGCCAGAAATATCCATGAGCTGAGCTCGAGGAAAGAACATGCATTTGTTAAGATAAATTGCGGGGCAATTCCGGGAGCATTGCTTGAAAGTGAATTGTTTGGATACGATAAAGGGGCATTTACCGGTGCAAATAGTCAGGGAAAAGAGGGGCTTCTGCATACAGCAGATAAAGGGACTCTTTTTTTAGATGAAGTAGGCGACATGCCTCTTGAATTGCAGGTGAAAATCCTGGAGGTTATTCAGGATCGTTTGTATAAAAAAGTGGGCAGTACGGAATCTATTTCAGTTGATGTAAGAATAATTGCGGCGACTCATCAGGATCTTGAAAAAATGGTAGAGGATAATCAATTTCGTCTGGATCTATTTTATAGGCTGAATGTTTTTCCGATAGAAGTACTACCTTTAAGACAGCGCAGAAAGGATATCGGAGTTTTGTGTAAGCACTTTGTTATGCATTTTAATTCAGTTTTTAATAAAAACATTACAATAACCAAAGAAGCTATAGAATGCCTGGAACAGCATGATTGGCCCGGAAATGTAAGGCAGTTGGCTAATACTCTGGAAAGGTTAATGATACTGACGGAAAAAGATGAAATAGATGTTAATGATATTGACCGAGAAGTTTGCCGCCAAATGCAAAGAGTAAATTTTGACGAAGATATTCAAGTAAACAGAATATTGCCGTGGAAAACAGCAATTGATCAATTGGCTGATAAATTATTTATGCTGACATATCAGCAATATAAGTCAACAACGAAAGCGGCAAAAGTGCTTGAGGTAAATCAATCTACAGTGGTAAGGCGATTGAAAAAAGCGGCAAAATAAAATCTTATTGTAGGTTATGCGTCAATGCATAATTATGCAGATTTACATAACTAAAATAGAGGGATTTATTGATAAAAACCTCTATTTTTTAATTGTTTGTATTTTATCGTTTAATAATATGAATAATACAGTGATATGTTAAATTGGCATAAATGTTGCTTTTATAAACAAATAGGTAAAGTTAACATTTACAGTTTATCGGTTGCAATATATATGAAAGGAATAAAAGAAAATGAAAAAAATTAAACTATTGGGAGTTGCATGGAGCCCCAGACATGGCAATACTGAACTCCAGCTCAAAGCCGCACTAAAAGCTGCAAAAGAATTACCAGAAGTAGAAACAGAGTATTATTCAATCGCGGGGAAAGATATCTCCCCTTGTATTTCATGCTATGCATGTGATGACAGTTACGGTGTTTGTAACAAAAATGATCCATGTGTTGCTCATTCAGGAAACGGAGATGCCTACCATGACATTATTAACCTGATGCATGAAGCTGATGGGATAATTTTCGCATGCCCCGTTTATTTTTACAGTGTAACATCACAACTAAAGGCGTTTATGGATAGATCAATGGCTGTTGAAATGTGTAATGAACCATGGAGAAACAAAGTTTTCGGATGCATTACCAGTGCCTATCACAGAAATGGTGGCCAAGAACATGCTATTGAAACAATGATCAATTGGGCAAAAATGTTTGATATGTTGACAGTTGGAATAGGTCCCGAACGTGCAGGTGATGAATGTGCAAACTACATGGGAGTTTCTGGCATACAGGGATTTCCACTACCCAAAAGCAATTTGACCGAGGAAGGGTTAAGAGCCGTAATGGATGATCCTGTTGGAGTGGCAGGGCTAAAATTCTTGGGTTGGAGAGTTGCAGAATTAACCAAAATCATTGGTTATGGTATTGATCAAATGCAGGAAGAAGAATGGAAATGGGATGCATATACTGCAACGAGAAAATAATAATAAGCTGTAATAGAGGTTATCCAAAAAATGTGAGGAGGGATTGTTATGGATACACAAAACGAAAAAAATAGTATCGAAAAAGATGAAAATATGCTATTTAGAAAACTCAAAAACAGGCACTTGAATTTGATAGCGATTGGAGGAGCGATCGGGACAGGTTTATTCTTTGCATCCGGTAATGCAATTAGTGATGCCGGTCCGGGAGGAGCTTTAGTAGCTTATATTGTCATGGGGACGATGGTGTATTTTCTTATGACAAGCTTGGGTGAGATGGCAACACAAGTCCCTTTATCAGGGTCATTTCAGACGTATTCGAATAAATTTGTTGATCCGGCATTCGGCTTTACCGTAGGTTGGTGCTATTATCTCGGTTGGGCATTGACCATTACATTTGAAGTTGTTGTCGGTGTAAAAGTTTTACAATATTGGTTACCCAATATGCCGATTTTTATCCCAAGCTTACTCTTGATTGCTTTATTATTCGTATTAAATGTCTTTACAGTTAATGTTTTCGGAGAAGCAGAATTCTGGTTTGCAGGGATAAAAGTAATTGCAATTATAACTTTTCTTGTTGTAGGCTTTTTGATGATTTTTGGACTTATAGGTAACCATACAGATGGACTCTCAAATTTCACATATACTGATCCGGAAACAGGTGCAAGTGCTCCTTTTCCGGGAGGAATAATAGCTATTTTGAGCACATTCCTTATTGCCGGCTTCTCATTCCAGGGAACAGAAGTAGTAGGGCTTACAGCCGGTGAGTCAGAAAACCCTGATAAACATATTCCAAAAGCGATCAACTCCGTTTTCTGGCGAATTCTTTTGTTCTATATCGGTGGTATTTTCGTAATCGCTACACTGGTACCTTTTACTGATGAGCATTTACTGTCATATGGTGCTGAGGAAATAGCATATAGCCCATTTACTTTGATATTCTATAATGCAGGAATGAGTTTCGCAGCGGATTTCATGAACTTCATTATTCTGACTTCCGTTCTTTCTTGTGGAAATTCAGGACTTTACAGTTCTGCCCGCTTGCTTTATGCAATGTCTAATGAAGGAAGAGCGCCGAAAATATTTTCCAAGACCAATACACATGGAGTACCAATGCCGGCACTATTCTTAACTCTTGGCATCGCGGTCGGAGGCTTCCTTGCATCCTTAATTCCAGGGATTGATTTATTTGGTTTCCTTATCAATACAGTAGGTTTGTCCGGCTTTTTTGCATGGCTTTCTATTTCGATTTGTCATTATCGCTTCAGGAGAGCATGGCTAAAACAAGGGCATACTATTGATGAATTAAAATTCAAGGCTAAATTTTTCCCATTCGGTGCGATTGCGGGAATGGTTCTCTGTTCTATAGTAATATTTGGCAGCAATATTTGGATTTGGCAATGGGGATTTAATTGGTTTGATTTCATATCAAATTACTTTATGCTTCCCCTTTTCCTGGCTGTTTTCATTGGGTATAAAGTTAAAAACAAAACGAAATTGGTACCTCTCGAGGAGATGGATTTTTCAGCAGAGTATGTTGATTATTCAAAGATGTATAAGAAAGATGTTGATGAAGTAAGATAATCATATATCATAAACCCAACTACTAAAACCATAAAGGGGCTGTCTCAGAATTAAACAAATTGAGATGGCTCTTTTAGTACTGCAAAACCTTGGGATATTGCTGCAATAATCATTCTACCCAATTTTGTAAAGAGAAATAAATCCCCCCTTTTTTATTGGTGTTGATATATTATAATATCTATAGAAAACAGAAATATGTACAGTAATATGTACAGTGTTATGTGGGGGAGAAAGAGGTATGGATATGGAACTTGAACGTGTTTTTAGCCAAAGAAAATCAATAAGAAGTTACACAGGGGAAAAAATAACAAGAAGAAAACTTAAGGATATTCTGGATTCCGCAAATCAATCACCGGTTGGAAGGGGGAAATATGATACTCTTCATATAACCGTAGTAGAAAATAAAGAAGTTCTTTCGAATATCGATACAATCTCTGCTGAAATGTTTGGAGATCCAAAGCTTCATCCTCTGTATGGTGCCCCGACATTTATTATAATTTCGGTGAAGCCATCTTCCGGGGGCGATCCCGGTAATGTTGAATTTTCAAATGCTGCAATTATGGCCGCAAATATGGCATTAACTGCTGTAGAAAAAAACATAGGTTGTTGCCTGATATGGGGTGCGGTTCGTGCAATCAACGGAAACAGGAAAATAATTGAATCATTAGATTTGCCGGATGGTTTTATACCATGTTGCGGGATCGTCGCAGGTATTTCTGAGGAAGAATATCCGGAAAGGGAAATCGACGAAGATCGTATATCGATTAACTATATTGATTAATTATATCGATTAACACTTGTTTAATGTATCCTCTGTCCTTATAGTTTCAAACCCCGGGTTTCAACCCCCGGACAACATAAATTGTTTTATTATTCAGACATTTAGTATATAATTGTTCTGTTGTTTAAGTAAAATACAGGTGTCAAAATAACATACAGGTATCAAAATAAAATATTGGTATCAAAATAATATACGGGAGAAATGAAACCACAAGCATATGAAAACCTACCGGAAAGAACTATTCTTAAATACAGATACACGCAGAGCCTATGTCAATATTACACCACAGGTCGATGATGCATTAAGCGAGAGTGGGATCAGCGAAGGTCTCTGTCTGGTAAATGCAATGCACATCACTGCAAGTGTATTCATCAACGACAATGAAAGCGGCCTTCATAGGGATTTTGAACGTTGGCTCGAGAAGCTCGCTCCGGAGAAACCCCATTCACAATATGAACATAACGGTTTTGAGGACAACGGCGATGCTCATCTTAAACGTAGTGTGATGGGCCGTGAGGTTGTAGTTGCGGTCACAAACGGTCATCTGGATTTCGGTCCCTGGGAACAGATATTTTACGGTGAATTTGACGGAATGCGAAAAAAGAGGGTGCTCATCAAGATAATTGGGGAATGAGGTTTTAATTTGCTGATATTTGATTACATACTGATACTCTTAGCTGCAGTATTGATATCAAATCTGTTCAATAGGTTCATTCCTATATTATCCGTTCCGATACTCCAGATCGTTCTCGGCATTTTTATCGCATTGATTCCATTCGGTGCATTCAGCTATGAGTTCAGACTCAACCCGGAACTGTTCTTTACCCTGTTTCTTGCTCCTCTCGTTTTCTACACAAGTATGACGGCCAATAAAAAAACACTTTGGGATCTGAAAATCCCGATCGTTTTCACAGCAGTTTTGCTGGTAATGATTACTGCTGTTTTTTTGGGCTATCTATTCCATTCGGTGGTTCCGATCATTCCTATGGCTGTATGTTTTGCTCTGGTTTCCGCCCTTGGGCCAACGGACATCGTTGCTGTCAACGCTGTTGAGAAAAGAGTGAAGATACCCGAAAAGATAATGGGGATCCTGTCGGGAGAGTCTATTATCAACGATGCCACGGGAATAGTCTGTTTCCAATTTTCTATAGCGGCAGTCACAGTTGGCTCATTTTCACTCATCAGTGCAGCCGAGCAATTCCTTCTGCTTTATCTGGGGGGAGTGATCCTGGGACTTATCCTGACCGGAGGGAAATATCTTCTCGTTCAATGGCTTTTATCACACGGTATCGAAAACAATACGCTGCATATTCTGATCAGCGTGCTGACACCGTTTATTTTTTACATGATAGCTGAAACTCTGCATGTCAGTGGAATTTTATGTGTCTTTGCTGCCGGCATAGCACATTCCTTCAGAAGTGACAAATTGAATCCGGAAAAAGTAAACCTGAATTTAGCACAGGAGAGTGTCTGGTCTATGATGTCGTTCACCCTGGATGGTCTCGTTTTTGTTATTCTGGGGACGCAACTGCCGGGATTTTTAAGAACTGCAGGAAGCGAATTGCCCCTTGGCGATATTCAGATCGTTATGTGTATAATTGGTCTCATGCTCGCTGTGTTAGTGTTCAGGTTTATCTGGTGGTCTTTAACGGTACAGAAGAAAATTTATCATGACGAGGATGAACCCATAGGAAAAATAAAATCTGGGATCATTTTCAGCCTTGCCGGAGCCAGAGGAACCGTAACCATGGCGACAGTGATGTCAATACCCATGACGCTTGCAGGCGGAAACGCATTCCCGCATCGAAGTCTGATAATAATAATTGCCAGCGGGGTTATTGTTGTCTCGCTACTTATCACAAACTTCATTCTGCCGTTTTTCACTGAACGAAAAACAAAAGAATCATTTAATGAAGTTGAGGGGGAAGCCTATGAGGAGATCATACAAGGGGTGATCAACCGGTTGACTGCGGAAACTATGGATGAAAAGAGGATGGCCACGGAAAGAGTCATCCGCAGCTATTCTCAACGTAAAAGGAACACCCAGATAAAAGGCATCATGCTGGAAACAGATGAAGAAAGAGAACTTCTTATGCATACCTTCCTCTGGGAAAAGGAAAATACACTCAATATGCTTAAGTACGGCTTGGTCGAAGAACCGATCGCAACGAGCTATATTGATATACTGGACAATCGCCTGCAAAAACTTCCACATTCGAGAAGTCAGAATACGAACAGAAGGTACAGGTGGTTCATCAGAAATCTGCTGAAATTCAGACAGCACAGAGAAGAACGAGAAAATATGGAAGATTACAACAAGCTTAACGAAGCCAATGCTAAGTATGTTTTGAATAAAATTGAGAATGTCAGGTCAGACAATAATTCCCCTGCAGTTGACAGAGTCAAATCCCTTTATGAGTTGACAGCCAGTGTCAGACGCGGCACTGAAACCGATGTGGATTCGGGGAGACCGGGGCAGTCTGCTCTTGATAGTGTGGCAGTACAGGAAGTTGCATTAAAAGGATTCAGTATTGAACGTGAACTAATTCAGGAAAAATATGAAGAAGGGCGCATTTCATGGGAGAGTGCCAAAGAAATGCGAAGCAATATCGCTATACTTGAAGCACGTTTGCAGTCAGAATAGGAGTGAAGATGAAAATCCAAGTAACCGTAATATCCAACCTGAACAAAAAAGTTAATGAGCATGAAGTCGAGGAAGGGACATCTATTGAGGAGCTTCTAAACGAATACAGATCGGATCTCCCCTACCGTGTTCTCATTGCACAGGTAGACAATGTTGAACAGGAACTGAGCTATGTGATCAACAAACCCTGCACGATCGAGTTACTTGATCTGAGAACTCCAATGGCAAAGATGGTCTACCAGAGAAGTCTTACGCTTGTGTACCTTAAGGCAATTTGGGACGTTCTGGGAGAGGATGCCAACACCAATATTTACTATGCCCTGAGCAAGGGGCTGTATTCGGAAATAGAGTGTGACCGGGAAATCAATGATGCAGTAATAACCAAACTGGAAAAGAGAATGTGGGAAATTATCGATGCAAATGCCCCGATTAATAAGTTTGTCGTCACAAAGACGGAAGCGATAAAGCTTTTGGACAAATACGGCTGGGAAAAAAAGAGTGAACTACTGGAGTATTCGGATAATGTACACTACATTGCATTCTATGAGCTTGACGGATATCGAAATTATTTCTACGGTCATCTTGTACCTTCGACAAAATATGTCGATAAGTTCGATTTGAGAAGATACAAGGGAGGGATCATTTTACGATATCCACATTCAAACAATCCCAATTTACTACCGGATTATGAAGAGGAAGACAAGCTGTATGATGCCTTCACAGATGCAAAAAATTTGGGGAAAACTCTTGGTATCAGCTATATCAATGATTTGAACAAAGTTATCAAAAACGGCAACTATTCAAAACTGATCGAACTCATCGAAGAACTGCAGAACACCAAGATCAAGAATATAGCATCAATGATAAAATACAGCGGTAAAAGGATCGTCTTGATCGCTGGCCCCTCTTCCTCTGGCAAAACAACCTTCGCAAAAAAGCTGCTGGCTGAACTTAAAATCCTCGGTAAAGACCCGCATTATATGGGTACAGATGACTATTTCGTCGAACGTGAACAAACTCCTGTTGATGATAACGGAGAATTTGACTTTGAAAATCTGGACGCCATGGACGTGGATCTCTTTAACGAAAATATCAATGATTTGCTTGAGGGAAAAGAGGTCGATCTTCCCACATTTAATTTTATTGAAGGTACCAAAGAATTCGGAAAGAGGATAACCCAGCTGAATCCGGGACAGGCTATGATCATTTAGGGAATTCATGCTCTCAACGATGAAATGTCCAAACATACAGCGGATAATGAAAAGTTCAAGATATATATCAGTCCACTCACACAACTGAATGTTGATGACCACAATCGTGTCCATGTAACAGACGTCAGGCTGCTAAGACGTATGATAAGGGATAACAGAACAAGAGGAAATTCCGTCAAGGATACCATCAATGCCTGGCCTAAGGTCAGAAGAGGAGAGGATAAAAATATTTTTCCGTATAACGGCGAAGCCAATGTGCTGTTTAATTCCGCGCATATCTATGAACTTGCGGTGATAAAGAGTCATGTCGAGCCGCTGCTCAAAGAAATAACTTCTGATGACAGCGAGTATGCGGATGCAATAAGGCTACTCGATTTTCTGAGTTTCTTCCTTCCGATAACAGATGAAGAATCGATTCCTTCCGATTCCCTGGTACGCGAATTTATAGGCGGCAGCTCTGTTGTGTGATGTTAGGTATGATGCTAGAATGTAGAGAACTTTCTGAATAATTAAATGTGCCGTTTTTCTTTGACATAGCATTATTAATTCATTAGAATGTGGGTATACTCAACAGGTGGCACGATTTAAGTAATTAAATAAGTGTGGGTATACTCAACAAGCGGTACGATTTAAGTAATTAAATTAAATGTTAAATATAAGGTAATAAGGAGGAACAGTTATGAAAGAATTAAAAGGAACAAAGACTTACGAAAATTTGCAGGCTGCATTTGCAGGAGAAAGCCAGGCAAGGAACAAGTACACATTTTTCGCCAGCAGAGCTAGGAAAGACGGTTATGTACAGATCTCAAAATTCTTTGAAGAGACAGCAAGGAATGAAAAAGAGCATGCAGAGGTTTGGTACAAGTATTTTGCAGGGATAGACGATACACCTGCCAATCTCGAAGCGGCGGCTGACGGTGAAAACTTTGAGCATACCGAAATGTATCCGGGATTTGCCAAGATTGCAAGAGAAGAGGGATTCGAAGAAATCGCAACTCAGATGGACAAGATCGCATCAGTAGAAAAAGCACACGAAGAAAGATACAGAGCGCTTAAAGCCAATATCGAAAGCGGAAAAGTTTTCGCAAGAGATGAAGATATCGTATGGCAATGTGACAACTGCGGATTCATATATACTGCCAAAAAAGCAGTTGATGAATGCCCCGCATGCAAACACCCCAAATCATATATGCTGATAAAAGCGGAGAATTATTAAGATAAGTTAGTCGGGCGATAAATAGGAGAATTATCCGAGATAAGTCTGACAGGCAATAGAAATTGCTATATCAGATAATAGAGAATGTTTTAAGTGAGATAACCTCGGGATTCCCGGGGTTATTACATTTCACTCATCCATTCACGGGATGCAAGAAAATTTCTCACTCTATTTTTTACTTGGATATAGGAAGCCTGATAACTGTTTTCATTTTTTCAGGCTTTGCTTTGTTTGGATCGGACAAATAAATTTCATGATGTTTGCGGTCTTTCCCCGTCATATCCGTGAACTCGTTTTGTTTCATGTACGTTTTCATCTTGTCAATTGTTTCCGGTTCCTCTGCATAAGGCCCAAGGTGCATCATCTGGAGGCATAGCCCTTCATTAAAAGTTTCGATTCTTGCCTTTGAAAAATCAAGTGCCGGCTTTTTCTTTTGCGTTAGCTCCGCTGTCCATTTAAATATGTCCGGTGTTACGAATTCAGGTTGCCGTATCATTGAGATCCAGTGCCAGTCATCTCGCTTATCGATATCAAAAACATCATCCTCATCCCACCACAGACCTTCGAGCGGGAAAACAGTATAATCGAAATAGCCGGGAAAATCTTTCCCTTTCATCTTAATTGTATAGGAAAGGGCATATAAAAGTGAAACTGCGTCTTGATATTCTTTGCCTTTTGGATCACCTTTTCCGTCCACCATGATAAAAGTCATAGAGGGAACATCGATTATCGTCGGGGTGGCCTTAGGCAGGTATAGGTCTTTGAAATCTTTTTTGTAATCAACTTTTGGCATTTCATCCTCCTTGTGCAGTGAATGTGTTCATAGCATGCAGATATAAAATGGATACTGTATGTCATACGAAAAACTATTTTTTCAAAAGATTCTTTTCGATTTTATTTATACGTTTGGTTTGCGGATCTGACAAATATTCTTTTCGCGTTTCTAAGATACTGATAAATTCTGCCATATTAGTCTCATTCACACATATCGAAATTCTTTCCGAGTGCTGAGGAACTTCTTTCGGTCTGCAAGTCCGCAGATGCTCCAATAATATCGGGAATACACGCTCTGAATATGTGGGGCTTACATTACACAACTTGGCAAGAACGGTCATGCTATTGTCAACCGTTATGACACTTCCTTGCTCATAAGCATTCAAAACTATCTCGAGATTCCGGAAAATTTTCTCACCTTCCAGATCTGTTATACAGGACAATGCCGTCATTGCTCCCCAAACGAGCCGATTATTTTTTGAAGACAACAATTCAATAAAATCAGAACAATAGTCCGAAATCAAAAATGGTTTCCGTTCTCCTATTTCGTACAGCACTTTGATGCAATCGTTCGCTATTTTTTTATCCT
>Ga0123353_10012103_pt1 | contig 12226 bp, 9 predicted proteins | sample TergutLab28metaG_3_FD_92763 | JGI IMG/M metagenome (GOLD analysis project Ga0123353, IMG submission 92763) | Labiotermes labralis P3 segment gut microbial communities from Petit-Saut dam, French Guiana - Lab288 P3 | ecosystem: Host-associated > Arthropoda: Insects > Digestive system > Gut ... | reverse complement strand
TTTATCAGCAAAACCCAATAATGTAATTTTGGTAGTATTAAATTTTGTTAATGAATCTCGGTGCACAATTCTTATTTCAGAAATAGAATCTAATGTATAAACAGCAATTCCGGTAATTCCGAGCGGTTTGGCGTGTTCCTGATGTACATTTCTAACCAGTCCGAACCTTCCGATAGACCTTGTTCTGTAATCAACAGGGTTATTGCATTTAGGTGCGGCTGCGTAGGGGAAAATCATCCCTCTGCCTGCTGTAAAATCGGGATATGCTTTCAATAACTCCTGCCGTACGGTATGCGGAAATGTTCCGGCTTGTACGTGCGATCCTCCAATATGTACGATGTTAATATTTCCGCTACTAAGGGTTGTTAGGGAATCAAATTTTGAAATAAAATAAGGTAAGAGTGATTGGTTTTTAGCAATGTGTAGCGTGTCGGCTTTGTAGTTAATAAAACTGTATGTGTCCACGTATGCTTTTTGAGGTTGCGCAAAACATGCGCCCCAAGAAGCACAAATAGTAAGCAGTATGCCAAAAAATGTGTTAAAAAGATATTTCAATTATTTCAGACGATTATTTTCATTGGGGAAAATAATGTAGGGTTTAAAAGTTTTTGCTTCTTCAAAATCCATGGTAGCATAAGAGATAACCACAACAGCATCACCAACATACACCTTTCTTGCTGCCGGTCCGTTTAAGCAAATCACGCCCGAATCTCTTTCTCCTTTTATAACGTAAGTTTCCAGACGTTCTCCATTACTTAAATTCAACACCTGAACTTTTTCATTTTCAATTAAATTAGCGGCAACCATCAAATTTTCATCAATAGTAATACTGCCAACATAATGCAGATTGGCTTCAGTAACAGTAACCTGATGAATTTTTGATTTTACTACTTCAATAAACATTTTGTTAATGATTAGTGGTTAATGATTAATGGTTAATATTTAACTCTTAATTCTTAATTTTTAATTCTCAATTCTCAATTATTTGAATCTGATCATGTCAATAAGACGTATTTCTCCGATAACGAAAGCCACACATGCTACCACACCATTTGCATCTTCCAAAGATTCAACAGGTTGTAATGTAGTGTCGTTAACAAGCATGAAGTAATCTAATGTAATAGCATTAAATTTTTTAATTTCGTCGAAGACAAAATCGCTGATTTTACTGACACTATGAGTACCTAACGCTTTCGATTTATTAATAATGCCATATACTTTGGAGGCAATATTTTTTTTGGCAAAAGATAGTAATTGGGTTCGTGAGCTCATTGCCAATCCGTTAGATTCCCGAACTACGGGGCATGGAACAATGGTAATATCTAATTTGCATTGTTTTACTAATTGATGGATGATGGCTAATTGTTGAAAGTCTTTTTCTCCGAAATAGGCTCTATCAGGCTGCACATAGTCAAACAATCGCTTTACTATAGTGGCAACTCCGTTAAAGTGTCCGGGGCGGGATGCCCCCTCCATAATGGTTTCCAATTCTCCGAAATCGTACTTCTCTTCGGGCTCTATTGGGAAGATTTCTTTCACAGTCGGCGCAAAAACGATGTCAACAAAACTTTCTACCAGCAACAAATCTTTCTCAAGATCACGAGGGTATCTTTCCAAATCGTCAGGTTTATCAAACTGCAAGGGGTTGACAAAGATAGAGACTACAACTACCTGATTTTCACTTTTTGCTTTCTTAATCAGCGAAACATGACCTTCATGCAACGCACCCATTGTGGGGACTAAACCAATAGTTTTACCATTACTTCTAATCCTGAAAAGGACTTCTTTAAGCTTCTCAATAGTTTCAATTAAAATCATAAATGTATCGTTTCAAAAAAGGACTGCAAAATAATAGGTTTTTTTTATTTAACAGCCACTGTAAGTGTTTTTTTTTAGTAAATACGAAGTTAGCATAAGAATAAATTTTTAAACCATATGCACCTCGCATTCTAATTGTATTTTAAAAATTTCAAAAACAGATTGTTGTATTTTTTACGCCAATTTATTGAGATTTTCATCTTTATCAAATAAACCGATGTGGTCTGATTATTTGTACTTCAGATGAAACCCTTCATTTTAACCGTCTCACTATGTGTTTTTGTAATTTCATGTTCTTTGGTACAACTGAAGTATGCAATTTCCAACCCCTGTCAATTAAAATTGGGGATGGTGTGGGCATTACTTGAAAAAAATACAATACTCACCACAAAAGTAACGTTACTTCCCTAAAATCTAATTATCAACAATGCATACCTTCAAAATCGCTGTCATTGGCGCCACCGGCTTGGTAGGTTCTATCATTCTTAAAATATTAGAAGAGAGAAGCTTAGCGTATAATAAAATCATTGTAGCGGCATCGGAGAAATCGGCGGGGAAAAAGATTACCGTAGCAGGGAAAGAGCATGTTATTCTTTCTGTGGAGGCTGCCCTCGAGGCAACCCCAGACTTTGCACTGTTTTCTGCCGGTAGTGCAGTGTCGTTTAAATATGCCCCGCTGTTTGCCCAAAAAGGGACAGTAGTTATAGACAATTCTTCTGCATGGCGCAACTTTGACGAGATCCCTTTGGTGGTACCGCAAATTAACGGAGATGTGATTAAGCCCACCAACAAGATTATTGCCAATCCCAACTGCTCTACCATACAAATGGTTATGGCGTTAGCACCGTTGCATCAAAAATACGGCTTGAAGCGAGTGGTAGTCTCTACTTACCAGTCGGTTACAGGTACCGGCGTAAATGCGGTGACCCAACTTATGAAAGAACGATCCGGCGAGCCGTGCGAGAAAGCATATCCGCACCAAATAGATATGAACCTCTTTCCGCATGGTGGAACTTTTGAGCCTAATGGTTATACCACAGAAGAGATGAAGTTGGTGCACGAATCGCGCAAAATTTTACGCGCCCCGCAGTTGCAAATTACTGCTACCGTAGTGCGAGTGCCGGTGATTGGCGGACATTCGGAAGCTATTAATGCAGAATTTGAGCAAGAATTTGAGATTGGTGATGTAATAAAGTTACTCAAATCTTTCAATGGTGTTAAAATTCTTGACAATCCGGATCAAAACGAGTATCCCATGCCTTTAAATGTCCACGAGAAAGATGAAGTTTTTGTGGGGCGTATTCGCCGTGATGAGTCACAGCCTAAAACCCTTAATTTATGGTGTGTAGCAGATAACTTGCGCAAAGGCGCTGCCACCAATGCGGTGGAGATTTTGAAAGAAATGATGAAGTAAAATCTACTGGTTGCAGAAAAGTCATCAAATAATATTCACAGAACACTTTCGTTTTAAAAAATCATGTTTATTTGCCATTTTATATAAAAACCATATTGTATAATGAATAGATTATTTGGTCTCATATTAATTATTTGCATTAGTTTTAATGCGTTAGGTCAAAAGAAAATTGCAGCAGGCGACAACGCTTTTGCGGGGAAGCAATTTGATAAAGCGCTCACCGCCTATAAGAAAGGAATAAAAAAAGCGAGTAAAAATCCAGTGGAAGCAAAACGGGTGAGATACCAAATTGCCGAGTGTTACCGCATTATGGGCGACCTGAAAAAGGCAGAAACCCAATATTCATGGTTGGAAAGAAAAAACCATCAAAAAGACGAGCCGCTCCTTTTTTTTCACTTGGGAAGCATAAACCATTTGAAAGGAGAATATGAAAAAGCGTTGGGCTACTATCTCAAATATCAGGAAAGAGAACCCAAAGATAACAGAATTGAAGCGCGCATTAAAGGAGTCCGAAAGGCGAAAGGATGGATGAACAACCCAACTAACTATGAAGTAGAGAACTTTAAAAAAATAAATACCAAACAGGATGAATGGGCGCCCCGCTGGAGCAACCTCGAAAAACAGAACCAAATGATCTTTACTTCTAACCGCGATGGGTCTACCGGAAAAGGATTAGACCAGTGGACAGGACGTTCTTTCACAGATATTTATAAAATTGACCGCCCCAAAGGTAAAAGCAACGAATGGCTCGGGGAGTGGTCAAATCCTGCACTTTTAGATGACGAAGGGATTTTAAACTCTGAAGTAAACGAAGGAGAAGCCACCGGAAACAGAAAAGGGTCTGAAATATTCTTCACAAAATGCCCTGTGGACAAAAAAGCGTTGAAAGCATGTTATATATATGTTTCGGAAAAGAAAGGGCAATCTTACTCTGAACCACAATTAGTGGAACTTTGTGCCGACTCGTCAGTGAACTGTGTACATCCATCACTCTCTTTGGATGAACTTACACTCTATTTTGCTTCAGATATGCAAGGCGGTTATGGCGGCTTTGACCTGTATAAAGCTACCCGCGCATCAAAAGGAGGAAAATTTGGAAATGTTGAAAATTTGGGAGAATTTGTTAACAGCCCCGGAAATGAAGTATTCCCTGCCATTCGCGGAGACTCGGTACTCTATTTCTCTTCCGATGGACATCCGGGAATGGGCGGACTCGACATATTTTACTCTGTGCTTAAAGATGAGCAATTTCAAGAGCCACAAAATATGATGTATCCCATAAATTCTTGTTGGGATGAAATTGGAATTATTTTCTACGATGAGGAAATAATTGACCCTAAATCGAAAGCGCCATATCTGGAAATGGGATTCTTCTCTTCCAATAGACCCGGCGGGAGAGGCGGAGACGACATCTACTACTTCCAACTGCGTCCTACCGTTTTTACACTGTTTGGTACAGTGCGAGATGATGCAAACCGGCAACTGCTTGACGGCGTAGAAATTGAAATTACAGGCTCAAACGGAACTTCATACAAAGCTATTACCGATGTAAAAGGGCGCTATGCTTTTGACAGGACTAAAATTTTGATGAATACTACTTATACAATGAAGGTTAAAAAACAGGGATATTGGGATATCCCGGATGTGCTGCAAACCACTATCGGCTTTAACGATGACACAGACCTGCAGCAAGATTTTTTCCTTACGCGCCTCCCGAAAGACCCCATTGTAATGCCCGATATTTATTACGACTTGGATAAGTGGGATTTAAAACCTGAGTATGAAGACTCGCTGATGTATCTCTATTTTGTGTTGCTGCAAAACCCAAATTTAGTGGTAGAACTCCGTTCACATACCGACAACAGAGCCTCTGATGAACACAACGACCTGTTGTCGCAGCGCCGTGCCCAATCGTGCGTAGAATTCCTTGTGAAAGAAATGAAAATTGATGCCAACAGAATTATCCCCAAAGGTTATGGAAAAAGAAATCCACGTAAATTAGACAAAGACATGCTGGTTCCTTATAGCGGAAAAATGTATCAGTTCAGGCGAGGCGTTACTTTAGATGCTGCATACATTAATGCTTTGCCGAAAGAGCAGCAGGAACCTGCACACCAGTTAAATCGAAGAACAGAATTCTTTGTAGTGCGCGATGATTATGTGCCTAAAAACGATAGTATTGCACCGGTAACTATTCCAAAACCAGTTACGGTAATTAAACAACGTGTAATCCCCGTGCAAATCAATGGAGATCTCATTACAGGAAATTGCAGAGCAAATGGGAAAAATTTGAACTTTGTTTTGAGCGCTAAAAAAACAGCAGATATTTTTATTGATTATCAAATAGCTACAAATTTATTGAACGAAATAATTATTGACATTGACGACTTTGAGTTGGGCGAAAAAGCTCTAAAATCTGACGACGGATCTATCATTGAAAACTCTGTTATATACTTCCGCGAATTAGCAATGGGAGATGATTACGCCGAAAACGTGAAAGTGACTGTAAAAAAAGGATTACCAGCAGCATTTGTAGTAGGTACCGAATTTATTTCCGAAGAGTGGGGAAAATATTCAATTGACAAGCAGAATAAAGAAATTGTTTTTGACAAATAAAAGTAATTATGAAAAATAAATTTTTGATACTTTATATAACCATTCTTTCAATTCTTGCCTTAAATAGCTGTAATAATGAGGCTATTACGTGCAAGATTACTTCACCGAAGAATGAAGCTGAATTTTGGAAAAAAAGAGACATTGTAATCCCCGTAACTGTTTCAGCAACTACGAATAGGGGATCTATAATTCAGGTACAAGTATTTATTGATGACGATGTAGTGGGATCTCTTACAGAACCTCCATACAATTTTACTATTCCAATAGATTCACTTCCAGCAAGAACGCATTACCTTACTGCAGTAGCGTACAGCTCATCAAATCAGGAAGTAGATGCAATTTTTATAACGATTAAGGAATAAAAAATGATAAACAGTTACAAAATTCACAAAGAAGGAACAATCTCCATCATTGCTGTATTTTTTATTGTATTAGTGCCGAGTTTGGGAATTGCATATTTTTCCGAAATATCGCTTTTTCTGAGAGGATTAGTGCTAATATACGGCACCTCTTTGTGGGCTTTTGTAATCTGTTTTTTTCGCGTGCCTCGTAGAATAACCGCACGAGACAGTAACGCCGTTATTGCTCCTGCAGATGGTACCATAGTGCAAATTTTGGAAGAAGTAGAAACCGAATATTTTAACGATAAAAGAGTACAAATCTCCATTTTCATGTCGCCACTTAATGTACATGTAAACACTTACCCTATTGATGGAGAAGTAGTTTATGTAAAATACCACAAAGGGAAACACTGGGTTGCAAGTTTGCCAAAAGCCTCTAAGGATAATGAGCATAACACGGTGGCTCAGAAACATAAAAATGGTGAAGAGATTCTATTTCGCCAAATTGCCGGCACTGTGGCACGCAGAATTGTGAGCTATGCAAAAGAAGGCGAGTTTGCCAAACAGGGCAGAGAAATGGGAATCATCAAATTTGGCTCGCGGGTGGATCTTTTTCTGCCGCTCTCAGTAAAAATCAATGTAAAATTGAATGAAAAAGTAAAATCAAGAATTACCCACTTAGCTTACCTGTCTTAATACAACTATATGAAAATCAGCATTATAATTGTAAACTACAACGTAAAATATTTCCTGATGCAATGCTTGCAGTCGGTGCAAAAAGCAATTGCCGGTATTGAAGCTGAGGTTTTTGTTGTAGATAATGCCTCAGCAGACAATTCTGTGGAAATGTTGAAAGCAAAATTCCCGTGGGTTAATGTTATTGCAAACCATGAAAATGCAGGATTTTCTTGTGCAAATAATCAAGCAATTAAAATTGCAAAAGGTGAATTTGTGCTGTTGCTCAACCCCGATACTTTGGTTGAAGAAGATACTTTTAAAAAATGTTTGAATTTTATGTACCATACGCCGGATGCCGGCGCGCTGGGAGTGAAAATGATTAACGGAAACGGCGAGTTTCTCCCCGAATCAAAACGGGCGTTGCCAATCCCTTCTGTGGCATTCTATAAAATATTCGGATTGTCGAAACTATTTCCGCACTCTAAAAAATTCGGCTCTTACCATCTTACCTGTTTGGACAACGATAAAACACAACCGGTGGAGGTGCTTTCCGGAGCATTTATGTTTATCCGAAAAAAAGTATTAGATGAAATAGGATTGTTGGACGAAACTTTTTTTATGTATGGGGAAGATATTGACCTGTCGTATCGTATCATCCAAGCAGGATATAAAAACTACTATTTGCCGGAAACACGAATTATTCATTACAAAGGTGAAAGCACAAAGAAAGGAACCATCAATTATGTAATCGTATTTTACAAAGCAATGCAAATATTTGCAAAAAAGCATTTTACAAGTAAAAAATCGTTTCTTTTAACCTGGATATTTAATCTGGCGATATGGCTTCGCGCTTCGTTGGCAATAGGAAAACGAATAGCAGCCTCTTTGTTATTACCACTTCTTGATATACTCTTAATCTACAGCGGCATGTTCTTGCTGGCATTTTATTGGCAGATAGCTGTATTGCAATATAGGGAGAGCCATTTTCCCGATTATTACTTTTATTTTGTAATCCCGTGCTACATAGCTATTTGGATTATTTCAGTAGCGATAAACAGAGGCTACAGAAAGCCTTATTCTACTAACAAAACCAACCGAGGCATTATTCTTGGCACGATTGCTATTTTGCTCATTTATGCATTATTGCCGGAAACATCAAGATTCTCGCGTGCAGTTACTGTTTTTGGCGCGGTGTGGACAGCCATTGCAATGAACACCCTGCGATACCTGTTTCATCTGTTCAAATTGAAAGGATACCAATATGCCAATTCTCGAAAACGACGTATCTTTATCATCGGCAGTCGTTTAGAAGCAGAAAGAGTTTCTATAATTGCCCAAACAGGTAGCCAAAAACCGGAAGTAATTTTTTCTATAGAAGATATACAACCATCTGTTATTCAAAACTATATTCAAGAAAATAAAATTAACGAATTGATTTTATGCTCGAAAGATATTAGCATAAAAAACATGATTTCTCATTTAATTGAGCTCAAATCTTTTTCTGTTTTGTGTAAAATTGCGCTTGAAAATGAACAAATTATAATTGGAGGTCGCAATATTCAAACTCCAGAAAGGGTAAACAGAATTACACCCGTTACAATTTAACTCTTCAATAATTTAAAGTCCGGACTTTCCTGTGCATGAAAGATAAGCAAGCAAGTTATATATGTAATATAATAAAGCGTATTTTAGTCTGCAAAAAAAAAATACAAATTTCTCCCAACCATATAAATATTTTCTACTTTTGCCGAAAATTTTATATTTAATCAAATTACTATTAACCAAAAAAAAATTTTATGAAAAAACTATTACTTTCTTTAGTAAGTGCGTTTCTTATTTTTACCTTAAGCGCACAAGTAGCTGACAATTTTTCTGACTACAATGTGGGGGGAAAATTAGCCCTGCAAGCCCATGCTATGGGTAGAGACTACTGGGACACATGGGACGGTATTCCTGGTAGTTCCGACGATGGTGTTATTGCAGAACAACCGGCCGGCAACAAAGCCTTGTTCTTAAATTATGGCAATGACCAGCTATTGCACCTTGGGAAAAAAACTTCCGGAACATGGGATCTTGCTTTCAAGATTTTCGTTCCTGCCGGAAAGAACGCCTATTTCAATGTGCAGGCTAATTTTACAGGAGGTCAAGATGGAGATTGGGCATGTGAAATTTACTTTGCCTGTACCAATACGTCGGATGCTCCTCAAGGAACCGGTTCTATTCGAGTTGGCGCCACTACTGCTGCCTCATTTACGTTTCAACACGATGCATGGGTGGATGTAAAAATTAATATGAACTTAGATGACGATGATGCTACCCTTTTTGTGGGAGGAACCTTAGTGCATAACTGGATATATTCTATAGGCGCTTCCGGTACGCAACCCGGAGACTGCCCAAGAGTAATTGATGCTTTTAATATATATCCATCAAGGAATTCTGCTACCTCCTCTTTCTACATAGACGACGTTGTATTCGCACAGGCAGCCACCGTTATTTTCGAAACCTCCTTCGACGACCTTCCTAATGGCTCTTATGTAGCGCAATCTTATCCCGAATTCTGGGAAACATGGAGTAATGCCCCCGGAACTAACGAAGATGCTTTGATTACTACTGAACAATCTGCTACTCCACCTCATTCTGCAAAATGTACATACGGTACAGATTTGGTGTTTAAAGCAGGCGATAAAACCTCAGGCATTTATACCATTGATTTTGATATGTATATACCCGGTACTGTACCTGCATACTTTAACCTGTTACATATTTTTGACAGAGGGAATGATGGACAAGACAGTGAATGGACAATAGGCGTATATTTTAATATCCCTGCCGGTAATCCATACGGACTCCCTGCCGGAACTTATATTACACAAAACGATATAAATACAACATTTACCCCCCTAAGTAATACATGGTTTCATGTAGCATTTTTAGTGGATTTGGACAGCGATGTGGCTACAATATCAATTGGCGGCAATCTTCTACTTACATGGCAATTTAGTCTTAATGAAAACGGTGGTGTAGGCACAAGGCAATTGGCAGCCCTTGATTTTTACCCTATTTTGCCTGCTTCAGTGTTCTTTTTTGATAACTTTAAGTATGCTTCCTTAAGCGGAGACGCAGAGCCAATAGTTGACGTTACCCCTACTGAGATCACTCAAGCATTACCAATAGGTGGAACTATCTCCAATACTGTTACCGTATCAAATACAGGCACCAGTATTGCTGATTATGCCAGCTGGGTAGTATATGATATTGACCCACTTCCAGGAACCAACACTTATGACATAGCTTACTGTGGCGCTCACGGTGATAATGATATTGGCTATGATTTTGGAGGTGGTAACATGGAGTTTGGTGCAAAATTTACTTCCGAAAAAATATGCGGTAAATTGGGTTCCAAAATTACAACATTATCATACTATCTTCCACAATCAGCTAACCTTCCGAGTACCCAAAACGAGATAACTTTCAAAATATATGGGTCACTGAAACAAAATGAACCCGGCGAGCTTTTAGCTGAAGTGGTAAAAACAAATCCTACTGCTAATGCATGGAACGATGTTACTTTACCAACATCTCTCTTAATTGATAGAACAGAACTATGGATAACCGTTAGTCTCTATCATTCAATGGGTGCGTTTCCTATTGCTACTGATGGATCTGGTGGACAAGGCGCTCCAACTGTACCTGGTGCTAACTGGGCAAGATTTGGTAGTAGTGGTTCTTTTACTGAATTTAACAACTGGGGTAATATATGTATTAAAGCTACCTCTCAAGGCGGAGTGTACCCCGTTTGCTGGTTGGATATTACCGGTGACACCTACGGCACCGTTCCAAAAAACAGCTCCAAAACTTTCAATGCTGTTTTTAATGCCGCAGGACTTGAAAAAGATACTTATAAAGCTACTCTTTTTGTGGCTACCAGCGATGCAAACAACCCACTGTTTGAAATCCCCTGCACACTAATAGTTGGCGATATGCCTTCTTTCACTGTTACCCCCCTCTTGATTGAAGAAACTATTACTGAAAACGATGATCCTGTTAAAACAGTTCCGGTTACTATTACCAACAACGGCTCCGCCGAAGGAGAATATGAAGCTGTAGCAGTTTGCGCTGACGGATGGCTTACGCTTGATGGAGAAACAAAAAGTGCTGTGGCTATTGGAGAAAGCAAATCTTTTAACGCCGTGATTGATGCTACCGCTCTCGCAGTTGGAAATTATGAAGCAGTAATTCTCATCTCTACAAGCGACCCAATGAACGAAATGTTTGAAGTTGCATGTAAATTAAGCAAACTTGAAGATATTGAGATATTTACGTTGACACAAACCACAGTATTTCCAAACCCTGCTTCCGGTTTTGTTACAGTAAAATGCAATAAAGAGTTTAATGCGATTCAAGTTATTAATATCGCGGGACAAATAGTATATAGCGCAACCGTAAGTGGAAACCAAGCCACTATCGATACCTCGAAACTTAGCGCAGGAAACTACTTTATTAGAGTTATTACAAACGAAGACGCACATAGTGTGAAACTTATTGTGAAATAAGAAACATCTCTATTTGTATTATTATAAAAACTGCTCCAAACGGAGCAGTTTTTTTTTGAGGTTAAAGATATATAATCTAAACTGGAGTAATAATTTTTCTATTTTTGCCCCCATAAATACTAATGAAAAGATTATACCTCTTAGATGCGATGGCGCTTGTTTACAGAGCCTACTACGCCATGATCCGCTCGCCACGTGTAACAAGCAAAGGATTAAATACCTCTGCTATCTTTGGCTTTACCAATACACTGTATGAACTGATTCGCAACGAAAATCCTACCCACATAGCAGTCTCTTTCGATACCGGAGCCCCTACCCTGAGACACGCCGAGTTTGAAGCATATAAAGCACACAGAGAATCTACCCCCGAAGATATTATTACTGCTATTCCATATATCTACCGACTTTTAGAAACACTTAATATCCCCATTCTGGTAAAAGATGGCTATGAAGCCGACGACATTATAGGAACTGTAGCAAAAAATGCTGAAACAAATGGATTTCAGATTTTTATGATGACCTCAGACAAAGACTACGGGCAGTTGGTTTCTGAAAATATTTTTATGTATAAACCTGGTAAATTCGGACAGAAAGCAGAAATTGCCGGCGTGAAAGAGATTTGCGATAAATATGGCATCGAACAACCCGAAGAACTGATTGACATTTTAGGACTGTGGGGAGACTCTTCCGATAATATACCGGGAGTACCCAATATTGGTGAAGTGAAAGCCAAAAAATTAATCCAACAGTTTCATTCTATAGAAAATATCTACAAAAATCTTGAGCATGTTGATAATGATAAACTG
>Ga0123353_10012102_pt1 | contig 12226 bp, 8 predicted proteins | sample TergutLab28metaG_3_FD_92763 | JGI IMG/M metagenome (GOLD analysis project Ga0123353, IMG submission 92763) | Labiotermes labralis P3 segment gut microbial communities from Petit-Saut dam, French Guiana - Lab288 P3 | ecosystem: Host-associated > Arthropoda: Insects > Digestive system > Gut ... | reverse complement strand
CACTTTCCACTAAAATAATTTCTCTTTTGAATTCAACGTAATTAGCTAAAAATTGTTTTTCGCCTTCCTTTAAGCCTGAATTATAGTCTTCAACAAATAAACTTAGATTGTTTTCTATATAGTTAGCTATACTTACGCAATCTGGAGCTGGACGATCAGGGTAATAATCTGCAGCGGCAGTAGGTATTACAATTGTAGTAAGAAGACAACACGTAGATAAAAAAACAGCACAAATTCTCTTGAAACTATTCATAATAACAACTCTTTTTTATTTTGTATTTAAAAAGTAGAGATGGTGATTTCGTAAATATCTATACTTTGATATTCACACTTATTCTGTATGATAAAAACTTCCTTTACTCAAGTGTATAAGTTAATCATATACAGCATCAATGGGCATTTCAACGTAAAATTTGTATTTAACACAAAGATAACGAAGAATTAACTTAAAGTTAATGATTATCGCTCCACCCTCCCAAACCTCCCTCTCTTCCTTCTGGCTTCCTCTAAGACTTGCTGAGGGATAGGTGTGCCTAAGAGGTTAGTTATTATGGTTATGGCTTTTTCTTCTCCGATAAGACAAACTCATAACCACCCGATGAGCCTCTGGGAAGGATAGTAAATTCTGTTTTATTCCATGTAATACTTATGCCGTTTTTACCTTTTCTTCCTAAAGAGGCAGCTTCTTTCTTGTATTCCGAGGGGTGAAGTTTGCTATGAGCTCTCTTATGCAGATGCTTTCTAATAAAAAATATATAGGAACACTTATCTTTGCCGAGCAAACACTTGAAAACGCTATACCGCCTATTGTTGATAAAGAGATTTTTGATAAGGTGCAACAAAGGGCTAAACAAAATATAAAGAGGCCGGCACGGCTAAAAGCCCGTGAACCATATATTTTAAGCGGTAAACTGTTTTGTGCTTACTGTCAAGGTTTAATGACAGCAGATTGCGGGACAAACCATCAAGGTGTTGTTTATAAGTATTATAAGTGTTCAAACAAAAAACATGCTTATAAGAAATATGAAAAATCAGACTGTCCTAAAACTCAGGTTAGTAAACAATACCTTGAAGAGTTAGTAGTTAAAGCAACAGTAGAGTTACTCTTTAATGATAAGGTAATTAAACAAGCTGCAAGGCAGATTACAGAATATGCTAAGCGTTATTTAGAGAATACTGTTCTTTCTCAGTTAGAGAAAAGACTTACCCAAACTCAAAAGCAAATTGATAACTTCTTGTATGCTATCGGACAAGGGATAATTACCCAAGATACTAAAAGCAGAATGATAGAACTGGAAGCTGAAAAAGCCGATTTGTTGTTTAAGATAGAGGGAGAGAAGTTAAATCAAGTTATTAAATTGACATATGATGAGGTTTTATTCTGGTTTCTACAGTTTAGAGAAGGTAAAGAAGACGATAAGGCTTTTAAAGACAGGTTAGTAGAGACATTTATTAATAAAATGATACTGTATAATGACAAACTGGTCATTGTCTTCAATATACAGGGCAAAGACGGGGATAAATTATCGGTTGATGAGATAATAAACGACCTTGAAAGCGATGAGCTCTCAAGGTTCGGATATGAACAAAATGGTGGGCCATCCTGGAGTCGAACCAGGGACCTCACGCTTATCAGGCGTGCGCTCTAACCATCTGAGCTAATGGCCCTTTTAAAAAACCGAGTAACATTATAAGGTAATTAATCTTTATGTGCAACTCACCGAGGATCATCGCCCATACGCAAACACAAGCTAGTTCATAGTTAGCCAAAATTGGCAAACAATCTAAAACCAATAATACAGCAAAACCCCGTGAAACGGGGTTTTGGTTCTTAACAACTGAATAGCGGAAGGGAAAAAGTTTAACATCTATTTAAAGAAGTAAACTATCGACCATAAGAGTAGAAATACTTTGTATTTCAAACTCCTTAGAAAGGAGGTGATCCAGCCGCAGCTTCCGCTACGGCTACCTTGTTACGACTTAGTCCCAATCATCGACCCTACCTTCGGCAACTGCCTCCCAAAAGGGTTAGCTCATCGACTTCAGGTATTGCCAACTTTCATGACTTGACGGGCGGTGTGTACAAGGCCCGAGAACGTATTCACCGTAGTATGCTGACCTACGGTTACTAGCAACTCCGACTTCATACAGGCGGGTTTCAGCCTGTAATCTGAACTGAGGATAGCTTTACGGATTAGCTCCGGATCGCTCCATTGCAACCAATTGTACTATCCATTGTAGCGTGTGTGTAGCCCAAGATATAAGGGCCATGCTGACTTGACGTCATCCCCACCTTCCTCCTCGTTTTACGAGGCAGTCTCGCTAGATAATTTAACTAGCAATAAGGGTTGCGCTCGTTGCAGGACTTAACCAAACACCTCACGGCACGAGCTGACGACAGCCATGCAGCACCTGTGAAAATGCCCCGAAGGGAGACTCTGTTTCCAGAGCTGTCATAAACATGTCAAATCTTGGTAAGGTTTTTCGCGTAGCATCGAATTAAACCACACGCTCCGCTGCTTGTGCGGGCCCCCGTCAATTCCTTTGAGTTTTAGCCTTGCGGCCGTAGTCCCCAGGCGGAGTACTTAAAGCGTTAGCTTCGGCACAGAGGGGGTCGATACCCCCTATACCTAGTACTCATCGTTTATGGCGTGGACTACCAGGGTATCTAATCCTGTTTGCTCCCCACGCTTTCGAGCCTGAGCGTCAGAAACAGCCCTGCAAACCGCTTTCGCCTCTGGTGTTCCTCCCGGTATCTATGCATTCCACCACTACTCCGGGAATTCCGTTTGCCCATGCTGCCCTCTAGTCTGACAGTTTAGAACGCAGTCTATCAGTTAAGCCGATAGATTTCACATCCTACTTATCAAACCGCCTACGCTCTCTTTACGCCCAATAAATCCGGATAACGCTCGCCACCTACGTATTACCGCGGCTGCTGGCACGTAGTTAGCCGTGGCTTATTCCTTGAGTACCGTCATTATTCTTCCTCAAGAAAAGAAGTTTACAATCCGAAAACCTTCATCCTTCACGCGGTATTGCTGGGTCAGGCTTTCGCCCATTGCCCAAAATTCCTTGCTGCTGCCTCCCGTAGGAGTCTGGGCCGTGTCTCAGTCCCAATGTGGCTGGTCGTCCTCTCAGACCAGCTACTGATCATCGCCTTGGTAGGCCGTTACCTTACCAACTAGCTAATCAGGCGCAAGCCCCTCTCAAAGCACATTGCTGCTTTAATGATACAACTTATGTTGTAGCATATTATGCGGTATTAGCCCCGGTTTCCCGGAGTTGTCCCCCACTTTGAGGCAGGTTACTTACGTGTTACTCACCCGTTTGCCACTAAGCTATTTCTTCAGCAAGCTGTTAAAATAACTCCGTTCGACTTGCATGCATAAAGCATACCGCTAGCGTTCATCCTGAGCCAGGATCAAACTCTCCATACAAATTGTATGAACAATTTAATTAAAGCTCTTAGTTATAAAGAAAACTCTTTATGTAATTGTTTCTGTCTAAATTGACAGAGGTTCCTTCCGCTATTCAGTTGTTAAGGTATTAGCCGCCAATGGCGACGAATAAGAATTATATCAGCTTTCACTCTTCTGTGTCAAGTTGCGAAAGCTTAAATCGGCCTCTTTAGCCAAGATATTTTCTTACTAATTTTAAAGCTACCGAGCTTCATTTTTGGCCGTCTAATAAAACGACAAAGGGAATTATGCCATAAATGAACAGGTGGGTCAAGATATATTTTACGATTATAAAATTTTTTAAATGGATTTTTGAGAAAAATAAAAAAATATATTTTGTCGTAAATACTATCAACTTACAGATAATATGTGTTTTTCACTATTTATATAACGCCAAAGGATGCTGAAAGTTAGCTGTTATCATACACATTTTACTGTTAAATATCTTCATCTTGCGTTTTGGCGGCTTTGATTTCTTGTATATAGGCACTAGAGGAGTTGACATCCCAAAGTCATAAAGGTTTGACAGTACTTTATGCGCAACATACAATTATATTAAGCTGACAAATTAAGGAAGTAATTTTATATGCCAAACAATATGCGAGAATTTGCCGATGATATTGCACCATTGATCAGAAAAGCTCGGGCAGACTACGTGGAAGTGCGACTGGAGGAAGGAAAAAGCGGACGCATAAGTTATAGAGGTAAGCTTTTAGAAGTAGCTTCACGCGTAGCCGACAACGGAGGTTGTGTACGCGCTTTGTATAAAGGAGGCTGGGGCTTTGTTAGCTTTAATTCTTTGGACGAGCTTAAAAATAAACTGAATGAGGCCGTGTCTTTAGCGCATACCGCACAAAAAGGACAAAAAAGCGCACTGGCCGATGTAGACATATACCACAAAGATATAAAGCCCGATACTACCATTACGCCATTTGATACGCCGTTAGCAGCTAAAAAAGAGGTGCTTGATCAATATAACGAGATAATCTGGAGACATGAAGGCTTGCAGACCAGCATATTGGGTTATAATGAAAGCTGGAAGAAGAAAATATTTCTAAATTCGCAAGGCTCATTGATAGCGCAAGAAAGAGCTGATGCAACTTTATCTATGAGCGCCATTGCTGAAAAAAACGGTCAGGTGCAGCAATCTAGTCTTTCCGAAGGCGCATTAGGCGATCCCTCCAAGCTTTTTAATCTGCATAACCAAATAGAAATCCACACACAAAATGCTATAAACCTGCTTAAGGCTCCGGCAATAATAGGCGGAAATTATACCGTAGTATTAAATCCGGTGATTGCCGGCGTCTTTGTGCATGAAGCTTTCGGACACCTTTCAGAGGCTGATTTTCTCTACGAAAATCCACAGATGCAGGAAACCATGAAACTGGGTACTGTTTTTGGCGGAAAGCATCTTACAATAATTGATGACGCCACATTGCCCAAACTGCGCGGCTCTTATGCTTTTGACGACGAAGGTGTGCTGACCCATAAAAATATACTTATTAATGAAGGTGTGCTGACCGGACGTTTGCATTCGCGCGAAACAGCTGCCAAAATGGGTGAATCTCTTACCGGTAGCGCACGTGCCATCAACTACCGCCACCAGCCTATTGTACGCATGAGCAACACATATATTGCCGCTAATCCTCAAGGTCCTTCTTTTGACGAAATGATCGCCGATATTAAAGAAGGTATTTACGTTAAAAACTGGTACGGCGGTCAGACCTCAATGGAAATGTTTACTTTCTCAGCCGGACAAGCCTTTATGATCAGGAAAGGCAAAATAGAAGAAATGTTAAAACCCATCATGCTTTCCGGCAATGTTTTCGAAACTTTGCACAATATAAGCGCTATTGGACGCGACCTCAGTTACTGCGAAGGAGGCGGCTGTGGCAAGGGCGGGCAATATCCCCTGCCGGTTTCTGACGGCAGCCCACACATCGTGATAAATAATTGCCTTATAGCAGGAGCCTAAGTTTGCAACAGAAAGGTGCGTTTTATTAAGTTTTGCGCCTTTCGCAGAAAGGAATTATCATAAGAATGGAAGATATCTTAAACCTAGCTAAAAAACAGGCTCAGATAGCCGAAGTATATTATGCTAAAAGTAGCGTCGTGCCGGTAGCTTTTGAAGCCGGCGTCTTAAAAAGTGTGGAGGGCAAAGAAACCGAGCTTTGGGCTTTGCGTTTGGTTAAAAACGGTCGCGAGGGTTTTGCCGTGACAGTGGGAGCATCCGGCAAAAAAGAGTTGGTAAACATGGCGCTGGAATGCGCCGATTTTGGTCAAGAAGTAAGCTATAAACTGCCATGTATGGCAGACCTTCCAAAAGTACAGACTTATGATCCGCAGATAGAAAAAGTAAGTACCGAACAAATGGTGCAAAATTGCCAAGATCTATGTAATTTTGTTAAAGAATTAAACGGCAACATTGTGCCTGAAGCACAGATGGAAAAAGGCATCAACAATATACGTTTGATAAACAGCGAAGGCTTTGAAGGCGATTATCAGTCCAGTGATTGCGGTGCTTATATTGACGGCACATTGGTGCGCGGTACTGATATGTTATTTTTGGGTAGCGGCGAGAACATCGTTATTGCCAAACTAGATTTTGACTACATGAAAAAAGAAGTTAAACGTCAATATGATTGGGCTATTCAAGGCAATAAAGAAATAAAAAGCGGTTTTATGCCGGTAATTTTTACTCCCGAAGGTTTTATGGCCTCTTTTATGCCGTCTTTACTATCTTCCCTTAATGGCAAAACAGTATTTATGGGTGCCTCTCCCTTAGCCAAAAAGCTAGGTAAGAAAATCTTTGACGGTTGCTTTAGTTTAACCGATGCGCAAACCTTAAATTTGTGTCCGGCTTCGCGACCTTTTGACGGCGAAGGTATGCCCAGCCATAATCTTTCTTTGTGCCAAAACGGATTACTAAATAATTTTATCTATGATATTAAAACCGCCTGGCAAGCCGGTGCTCGCAGCACCTCTTCGGCATCTAGAGGAGGCGGTAATGTGGGAGGCGCTTCATTTACTAACCTAATGATACCTAACGGCCAAACGCCTTTAAAAGATATGATTTCCAATATCAAAGAAGGACTTATTGTGGAAAAACTGCTGGGTGCCGGTCAAGGCAATACACTTAGCGGAGACTTTAGCGGCAACGTGCTTTTAGGTTACAAAATAGAAGAAGGCCAAGTAGTGGGCCGCGTCAAAGATGTGATGATCAGCGGCAACGTATTTGAGTTGCTTAAAGAAATCGGCGACATGGCTAGCGACGCACGTTTTACTGCTTCTTTCTATGCGCCTTCTTTTATGTTTCCCAAAGTTTACGTAGCAGCGCAATAAATAAATTGTAGAATTTAAACCTTTGTTAAGTTAGAATAGGTATATTAAAGATAGGTAAATCTAATATATGGATAAATTATATAAATTAAATGCTAGACCAATACTCAATGAACCGTATTTGATAGCTGCTTGGCCGGGAATCGCCAACGTGGCCATACTAACGGCTGATTATCTTATGAAGAAACTGCCTTTTAAGGAGTTGGCGCACATCAAAGACAGCTATTTCTTTGACCCCATAGGTGTTAGCATTAAAAATGGTTTTGTGGAAGAGCCTAAATTTCCCGAAAGCCGTTTTTATTACTACAAAAACGACATAGCGGGGCAACGCGATATCATACTGTTTTCCGGCGATGACCAGCCAAAAAGCAAAGGTTACGAAATGGCTCATTTGATAACTGACTTAGCAGAACGTTTCGGTGTAAAACGCATATACACTTGCGCAGCTGCCCTGACGCAAATACATCATACTGAAACTTCGCGGGTATGGTCAGCTTATACAGACCGCCAAACGGCTACTGAGCTGTCAAAACGCATTGACCTACATAACGGCGGTAATTTTCAAATAAGCGGCTTAAACGGTATTTTGTTAGGCGTAGCCAAAGAAAGAGGCATATCAGCCGCTTGCCTTTTAGGTGAGGTGCCTTCCTACGCTGCCAAAATGAACAACCCACAAGCTTCACTAGCCATATTAAAAATATTGCGCGAACTTTTGGGTATACAATTAAATACTTTTGAGATGGAAGAAGCCGCAGTAGAAGCTAAAGAAAAAATCAAACAAGTCACCGATGAAGCTATGGGTGACTATATAGACTTTTTCACTGAACCTATTTGGGAAAGCGAAGAGTACGGCGACGATGAAGATTTACCGGAAGACAGAACAGACGAGAGATAAAAAATGGCTAAACCAGCAAAAAGCTTATCTGAAGTCATAAGTCACATCAAAAATAATGAAATTGCTCTAAAAAGCAGTGAATTAATTGCGCTTTCCGATCTGTCGACCGAAGATATTATTAAAGTACGCATGGCCTGGGAGTTTTTACCGGCTGAACGCAAACGTAATATAGCTGAAAGATTAGCCGAATTGGCTGACAATGATACTACTCTTTCTTTTGACAACCTTTTCCGCTTTATGCTCAGCGACAGAGATGAGCAGACCAAAATTTTGGCTATCTGTGGTCTGTGGGAAAATGAGCAGCCTTCGCTTATAGAACCTTTGGTGCGTCTTTTGGAAAAAGATAGAAGCCAAGAAGTACGCGCCGAAGCTGCCTCTGCTTTGGGTAAATATGCTTTGTTGGTAGAGATGGATCAATTACGCGAAGCTTTGGCCGTACGATTGACCAATGCCCTCTATAAAATAGTGGGGGACCCTGCTGAAAACACCACTGTCAAAGCCCGCGCCTTAGAATCTATATCCACCATCAGTAGCGAAAAAGTGACCGAAGCAATAAAACAAGCTTATGCTTCCGGCAATAAAAGACTAAAAATAGCAGCTATATACGCAATGGGCAAAAGTGCTAAGCCTATGTGGCTACCCATTATTGTAGCCGAGTTGAAAAGCGAAGAGCCTGAAGAAAGATATGAAGCCATAACTGCGTGTGGCGAAACAGAAGACGAGGAAACAGTAAGTTACTTGCGGCAATGCATGCATGACGAAGATCTAGAAGTGCGCCTGGCTGTAGTGGAAGCTTTGCGTAAGATAGGCGGGTGCGAAGCTAAATCTATTTTAAACGAAATGACTACCGATGATAGCGAAAGTGTATCTGAAGCAGCTAAAGAAGCTATTATAGAGATGGAAGAGCCCATTCTTACTAAACACGAAAAAATAGACGATAAACTTGAAGACGAAGAGGCAAAATACGAAGAGGAAGACGATGACCTCGAACCATTCTGTGCTTCTTAGAGAAAAAACCGCTACTGACGCCGCACAAGAATATGTTTGGCAAACCGATATACAATTATGCCGCTTAAATGCTGTCAAGCCACTTAATATTCCCTACAACGAATATGAAAAGTTGTATATAGCTAATTTAAATAATCCTTCTTTAGGTATACAATTGGCTATAGAAGTAGATGGCCGTCATATAGGAAATTGTGCCGCTTACAATTTTGACCCTATAAGCGGCAGTGCTGAGGTAGGTATCATAATAGGCAGTGCATACGACCGCTGCAAAGGTTATGGTTATGCGGCCATGAAAAAATTTATAGGTCATCTTTTTGACCAACGTGATATATATAAATTAAAACTTAAAACTTTAAAGGATAACTTGGCCGCTCAGCACTGCTTTACAAAGTGCGGCTTTCAAAATAAAAATGAAAGCTTTATTCAAGGACAAATATTTATATTAATGGAGTTAAACCGACACGACTATGAAAAAATAAAAGCCGCATTCTAAGTAGCTTTATACTATGGAAACTCAAATTAATAAAAGCTCTATTATGTTATAATTTTAAATATGGAAAAACAAAAAACTCTTTATGCTATAGAATGGACAGATGATAATCAGGTACGTTTTTTGCGACAAGACTTGTTGCCGTCTATGGTTGAGTATACGACCACAACAGATTATACTGTTTTATGTAAATCAATAAAAGACTTATGGGTGCGCGGAGCACCAATAATAGGTATAGCTGCCGCCTACGCCACCGCACTGGCAGCTTTGCACTTAGGCAGCTCAAACTATGACTATTTCAAAGAGCAGATGCAGAAAACAACAGCATATATAAACGCTGCTCGCCCTACCGCTAAAAATCTTTCCTATGCTTTAGGGCTAATGCAAGGCGTAATTGATAACTATAAAAATGTATACGATGCTCAACAAGCTTTGATAAAGCAGGCTAAGCAAATAGCTCAAGACGAAGAAAACTATTGCGCATCTATCTCAAAAAACGGTGCCGCTGTTATTCCAGAAGGCATAGCTATGACTTATTGCAATGCTGGCCCTTTGGCCTGTGGAGGTATGGGCACAGCTTTGGGTATAATTGCCGAAGCATATAAGCAACGTAAAATAAAAGGCGTGATAGTAAATGAAACGCGCCCGCTTTTGCAAGGATCTAGAATTACTGCTTTGGAGCTGAAAAACATGGGTATCCCATATCGTCTTATCACCGACAATATGGCAGCCCGCATCATGCATCAAGGACTGGTAGACAGCGTGGTAGTCGGCGCCGATCGTATTGCTAAAAACGGCGACACAGCAAATAAAATAGGCACCTATAGCTTAGCGGTTTTGGCAAAAGCCCACCATATACCTTTTTATGTCGCCGCCCCTTCTTCTACTTTTGATGCAGACGTCAAAAGCGGAGAAGATATAGTTATAGAAGAAAGAACTCCGCAAGAAGTGATGGCTTTTCACGGCATACTTACTGCGCCAGCTAATACTAAAGTTTACAACCCAGCTTTTGACGTGACGCCAGCCGACCTTATAACAGCCATCATCAGCGAAAAAGGTGTTTTCTGCCCGCCATATTATTTTTAAACTAAGGAAGTTTCATATTATGACTAAAGCTTTATTTAATATGCTGCCAACTATGATCGGCTCCATGCCCTATACCGACCCACAAAAAGCTATGTTCGCAGTGATAAAATATCTGCCTCAAATAGCAGCTTGGCCGCAATTGCCCAGGCGCGATTATTTTGAACAGATGACACCGCAATTCAGTCAACAATTTCCAGGCCTAGTAATTGACGTCGACGGCAACGCCACCGTTTTAGAACAACCTTTTACAGAAGAACTTATCGGCCTATACGAAAACTACTTAGCCAATGATTTTTCCAAATACAATCTTTCGCCCCAATACGCCAGCGGCTTTAACGCATATATGAACACCGCTTCGCTTTCACCCATAGTAGCTAAAGGACAGATGACCGGTCCAATTACTTTTGGCACTTCGGTAAAAGATGTAAGTGGCAGGGCAATTATATACGATAAAAACAAGCGCCAAGCCATGTGCATGTTCTTGCGTCTTAAAGCCATGTGGCAAGAATCAATGCTGCGCACTCACTCTCTCAATACCCTTTTGTTTTTAGACGAACCTATTCTTGTGTCTTTTGGCTCGGCTTACATGCCACTTTCCCGGTACGAAGTAACAGACATGCTAAGCCAAATCATGGAAAGTCTGCAAGGTTTAAAAGGCCTGCATATATGCGGTCGTACTGATTGGGAAATGTTACTGGAGATGCCACAGCTTGATGTCTTAAATTTTGATGCTTACCAATACGCATACACTTTGGAAATATACCACCAACAGGTAAAAGCCTTTTTTAAACAAGGCAAGGCTATAGCTTGGGGAATAGTGCCCACTAATGCAGAGGAGCTTAAAAACGAAACGATGTCCTCACTACGCGACCGTTTGGAAGAATATATGGCTTTTTATACCCGCGGTGAAAATGCTGTATCTTTTAAAGAAGTATGTGCTTTAAGTTTGCTTACCCCAACCTGCGGTTTGTCTACTTTAACAGAAGAAGCCTGTGACACTGCTTTACAAATGCTGTCAGAGCTTTCTCGAAGCATGCGCAATAAACATGGGAGCTATTAAATATGCATTGCTAAATAGTAACAAATAAACAAAACTGCTTATGCGATAAACCATTGTGCGACCGTCACGGAAAATGCTGCGAATGTGTGTTGCATCACAGACAAACGCGCAGCCTGCCCAAATGCTTTTTTAACGGCGGACACCCCGACGGTCATTCATATGAAAATTTTGCCCGCCTAATAGCCAATAAAGAATTATAAACAAACGACGAAAAGAAAAATTAAATGACAGAAAAAGAAATTAAAAACAATCAAGATAAACCCAGAGGCTTGGGACGCCTAGAATTAACGATTGTTAAACCAGCAGAACAACTTAGGGTATATGAAGCCGACAAAATTGAGAGCGACTTTTATTTATCCTGCCTAACCGGCGGTACCACCGCTGCCAATGTAGCCGTAGACCATGTATCTGCTGTAAAAAAAGTATGGGGCGAAGGTAGTGATTATAAAGCCGTAGCTTTAGCCAAAATGTTTTCACTGATCATGCTGTCGCAATGGTTCTACCAATTACGCGAGGACAGCAATCTGGATGAGCAAAAAGAAAAAGCCTACCGCACATCGGCCTGGATACTGCTATCACTGTTTGAAAAAAAACCCAAAGAACCGCACTGGCCGGCGCTTTTGGATGCCGAAATAGATATTGCTATTAAACTGGATAAACAATTCAGATACGAGATAGAAAAAGATGACGATATGGCAGCTTATGCCATATTACTCTTAGCTTGGGCTGTGCAATCTGCCGGCGAGGTGGTACTGGACTGGAATAAAGTAGAAATACCTCTCAAAGATTTTGCCCAGCTTACAAAAACCCAAGCCATACTAAAAGATGAACCTTTCCAAACAGCACAAAACCTTTTGGATATATTGACCGCTCAGCAAAGCGGCATT
>Ga0123353_10012101_pt1 | contig 12226 bp, 8 predicted proteins | sample TergutLab28metaG_3_FD_92763 | JGI IMG/M metagenome (GOLD analysis project Ga0123353, IMG submission 92763) | Labiotermes labralis P3 segment gut microbial communities from Petit-Saut dam, French Guiana - Lab288 P3 | ecosystem: Host-associated > Arthropoda: Insects > Digestive system > Gut ... | reverse complement strand
TGCAGCTAGTCAAGAAATTCCCCGCATTTCACGGAATCCGAAGGTTCATTACCGCACTCACAAGCGTCCGCCACCTGTCTCTATCCTGGGCCAGCCCAATCCAGTCCATATACCCACATCCCAACTCCTGGAGATCCATCCTAATATTATCCACCCATCCACGCCTATATCTCCCCAGTGGTCTCTTTCCCTCCGGTTTCCCCACCAAAACCCTATACAACCCCCTCTCCTCACCCATACGCGCCACATGCCTAACCCATCTCATTCTTCTCTATTTTATCACCCGCACAATATTGGGTGAGGAGTATAAATCATTTAGCTCTTCGTTATGCAATCTCCTCCATTCCCCCGTTACCTCGTCCCTCCTATGTCCAAATATTCTCCTCAACACCATGTTCTCAAACACCCCCAGCTTCCTTTCCTCCTTCAGTGTCAGCGACCAAGCTTCACACCCATACAAAACAACAGGCAAAATTATAGTAAACACTTCTACATCCCAGAAAATGATAACCCAATGTATTTCACCGCGACGACTGCAAATCCCGCAAGTTTTAAACTGTGGTTCAATTAAAAAAAGGAAGTGGTTTCATAAGTCCCTGGCCTGCACTGTTTAACTGTCAGTTTTTCAAAGAGAACTAACATTCCTGCAAGCCAGTTGCAGATCAAGCAGTTCGGAAACATACACACCGCATCTCAGGGTTATTCGTCACATGAAACGCTATCAAAACTTCAAAGCAAGTGTCCAGTTTTGCGATGTTTGGCACCCAAAAACCAATTCCCTTATCGTGCTAATGTGGTGTAACATTTACAGCACTTCTCCTTTTTTTTTTACAGCAGTAATGTCCACATTAGTTTTTATTTGAGCGTACGGAATGAACACGTTTCATTTTGTGAATACCTCACCAAGTATGGCGGACTAGTGCCGTCTTCGAGACCTCGTTTTCTTCCCCCACGTCAGCTGCAGAAATGCGCACAAAACATAAAAAATGAGGAATTAATTTCGCGAAGTCTGCCGTTTTGCCCCCGCCATGCGTGTATGAGTATGTGTGACATATGAAGCACAAGTTGTTGATAAAGCGACGTAAAAACACAACAGATCCTTAAATTGGTAATTTACTTTCTAAGTCAGGCGCTGAACTACTCGTATTAATCTTCTTACGCCTCTTTAGTAATATCTGCTGGTGACTTTACTGTGTAATGGACCCTGTAGGATATGTCAAAATGTCGGTTGGGCCCTGTCATTTACAGATAAGAACGATTTCAAAGAAGGAAACCAAACACCTTGTCGTAACGGAAATGAATTTGATGAACGTCATCCCGTTGTATTTTCGCAATTAAATAAATTAAATTAATCAATAAATAGTCAGTCAAATCCAAGGTAATTTAACTGCTTATTTGGTAACCGAAATGCTCGAAAATTCGTGAGTTGGCGGGTTTGAAATTGGGCCGTCAGCTGCTCAGTGTATTGCATGATTTTCCTCAGTCCCTTCACGGAAATCGCGTGCTATTACCTTGACTAACGCACGACAGTTTCCTTCCTGATACTTTGCAATTAATCAGTCACGACTCTGTAGAGAACTGGCTTTGAAAGAGGCTATGGACCTGTCGTAAGACAGACAACAGAATGAATGAATGAATCACCCTTTCATTCCAAGCTGTTACAGCCTTCTATACTCAAAGCGTCGTTAAAGACACAAAAATTAATATTCTTGCAGTTTATTTACTGAAGTGGATTCATGTGGCAGCATAAGTCTACTCTGTGCCACAAATACGAGCAAAGTACTCCAGAATCGTCACCATGTTTCTGGTACTCGAGTTTTCCGCCAGTTTGCTACGCAACCCACCACACACTCATGTCGGTTGCCTAACAAGCAGGCAATAATATGCCTCGCTCGGCCTTGCAATATCGATGCCAGTTTATGTAGAAGTACAAAAGGACACACACGTATGTAACTGTTGCTGTGAGCATGCGTCGTGTTATTGTTAATGGAGGGGGAAACGGTGGGGATGTTAGGAAATATAGCGAAAGTGCAAGTGAGTAAATTCATGGCAGCAGTCGTCACTGTTGTGAGCTGGCAGGTTTTTGCCTTTTACTCATACACGAGATGGGCAAACTCCGTGACTGGTCGTGACAAGAACTGTGTGGATATGGGTTCAAATCCAGCCAACATGCGATATGTCATCAGCCCGTTATTCGTACAACGTTACGCGTTACTACGCAGTTACACCAGCATTAAGGAAACATGATATATGATATTTATTTAACCCAATTGGGTTGACACCCGGTGGCAGCATCACACGACACATTTACAACAAACAATACACAGAGAGTACAATTCTGGAAGTGCGGGCCGTGCCCCGTCTTTGCGAGTAATACCCTGACATTTGCCTTGCAACTGAGGGAAAAGCACGGAAAAAACCTCAGTTAGGGTAGCACAATACTGCTATGTGTCAGAAGAGGAAACAATGCAAATGTTGTAAGCGTGCACCCTACAGTAAGGTGGGCCGGGATGGTCCAGTCGGCACAGCGACTCGTTAGAGCTGGACGGTCTGGGATTCAAATCCCAGTGGTGGCGAGTTTCCGCACCTGTCCAGACCAGCCCTGGGGCTCATCCAGCCTCCTGTACAATAGGTAACGAGTCATTCCGGGGGTAAAGCGACCGGGGCGTGGCGTTGACTACATACCCCAATCTAGCGCCGAGGTTAAAGAAAATGTAGAGCTATGCCTCTACTTCCCTTCCGGGCCTTCAAGGCCTGTACTAGGGCGACCTTTACCTTTACACCTGCAGTAAGGAAACAAGATACAGAACTAATTTTAAGATCAAACACCAGCGTTTACGGAACAAGCTATATTGCGGGGATAAATACAGATTTTATGAATGTATAACAACGTCCAAGAAACGCTCTATACTTAACGGATAAAAGAACGTAGTATGTGCATCAGCGTTAAGAAAACACGGTGTATTTCATGGATAACATACCAGTATTGTGCACGTGCAATTTCCCTGAGTAAATATTTCGCATGTAAAATGCATAAAACTACAACTTGAATTGGACTGTTTCCATCCCGTTGTGTACATGTAACAAATTTATTGAATTGAACCGTCTTTACACAACATACAAATAACAGTTGCAAATCTACAACTGTAATTAAGCGACATGTTTCGGCCTTTTGTAAGCCTGATGATGGACGAACAAGGCTGAAACATGTCGCTTAATTAACCAGTTGCAGATTTCCATCTGTTATTTGTATGTTGTGTAAAGACGGTTCAATTTAATACATTTGTTAATAAATAAAACTACAAGCCGGTTTTATATAATACAATGAATGGCAATTAAATGGAATAACTATTTTATTTCTGATCGTGTTCTGCATTTGTTAGAGCGGGGTGGCCATTTGACTACTGGTTCCTGTAAATATGATCCACAATCTATTTTCAGTCACATTTCTTACTGCAAGGATACACGCATGCTAGCTCGTGTCCTTCCAGTGTCTTCCTTCATCGTTTCTGTTACTTACAACAACCACCCCACACAAGATGCTTTAGAAAATATGCGCACACAATATGTCTACTGCTGTGGGCCAGATTTCATAAATACACTACCTAGACATTTCGTATTTTCTGGATCACTCTCCACTATAAATTCAGACGTATGCGTTGTGACTGGAAAAAATTGGCCACCCCTGTTAGGGGTGGGGATAGGAACCTATGTTTCGACACAGTTGGGCGTGCTTAGCCGGAGAGGCAGCCTGTATCGCAACTCACGAGTGGGATGCTGTTGCCTGGCGGACCAGTCTGCCGGCTGGTCGGCAGCTGGCTCAAGGTTAGGGCTCGTTCATCTGTCAGACACCAGCTTTCCGTCTCCCCTTCCTTGGAAGCATAGCCACGCAAGTGACGACTTCCGGCTGACGCATGTCTTGTTGCATTGAAATGACTTCTGCGTCATGTTACGAAGAAGCCGTTATTCAGATATCACTCAGCCTGTGACCGTATCATCAAAATAGTTAACATATCTCTAAGCAGTTATCCCTTCAGGGGCCTGAAATTGCAACATAGGTTTCAAAAATCCAGCTCCTACCGCACAGTAAACACTGGACTACATTGCAAAGACCACAAGTTTAATTGTGTTTATTATCAAAATCATGCGAAACGTACAGTGTACAGTGTGCGCGAAAAATACAGTCTTTAACACTTAAACAGGTGGCAAATATAGCAAGTTAATCACTCTGCTTAAAGGGTTATGTGCGGGGTGTAAGGTGATTGATATCACGTTTGCGGCGAATCTTCTCACGATATTCCACCGATTCCATTGCTACAGAAGTAGCATCATCTTTCTGATAACGTATCTACTGACACCACTGCAGTATGCATTTGCATCGCTCTTTATTATCGTTTCCTTCGCTAACAGGAAGTAAGTTACGTTTTAATCTCACTGTCATTGCTGTATGCTACAACATGCACACGACTGTAACACTTTTTTTATTCGCATAATTAAAGAAAAATTTTACGCAGTTGGGAACAAGACGAGAATTATTAGTTATTAAATGTGTCATTTTAATTTTTGTATGCCCATCTCTTGATTCTTCACGGTAACTGCAAAATGTCAGAATACCAATATCCTCTGAACTGTACACATTATGTACTAAAAATGACTGCAGTTTTGGTGTATCGCTTCTGCAGTAGCATCTTCAAATATACTTGACCACAAATTGCGTATTATGTATCTGAGATATTCGGTTAACATCTACATTTATAATCATATACAAATGGTCGACCATCTGTCTACTGAACAACTGGAACATCAATACGCAAATACCCTTGCAGATGGCAGTGTAATCGGTACCCCTAAATTCTCGAGTATATCACTACAGATTAAAATTATAATACCGTTAAACCCATAATGTAAACTGTATTAATTTAATTACACAGGAATTTCAATAGGGAATTACCTTACCTTACACACCAATTCCTCTTGTGTATGAACGTTGATACATCTGCAAAGAGTGCTGCCTTCCACCATTTCTAACATCAGGTACTTGTTACCCACAAGAGAGGCTGAAAATTGTTCATTAGATGGTGATGAATATGGAAGAGGTGATGACGGTTGTAAGTTTGGACATAACTGATTTACACAAACAGTTTGTTTCTGCTGTTGCTGCTGCTGCTGTTGTTGAAAATGTAGTTGGTATGTCCCGGGTTTGAGCAAGTCACAGTCCCCATCCCCAGGAACGCCGCCGCCACCGACGCCCCCAACAATACCACTGTCATGTGGTGGTTGTCGTAGTCGTTGCAAAGAAGCTTCTTGGATAATCTGTTCATCTTTGTGCCTCGTTAGCTGGAGGTGGAGGAGGGTAACAGATGTAGGTCTTTCAACTTGCATCGGGATTGATTTGAATTCCACCGCGTTCTGTGCGCTTTTGTCAAAATAATTTTCACCTCGTCGGTTAACACACGCAGCCACACACGCAACCCTCTCCCCTCCAAACACTGTAACACTGACAGTTATGCCAAACTGTCACACTAACTTAATCTTCCACTTTACAACTTTAGGGCCGAAAATTGTAAAGTGCACAGACAGGTGTATACATCAAGTTCTTCATGGACACGTTCAACGCCTTCTTCAAAGAATGAGGCTTCCCAGTGCCATTACTCCGCATCCGGTTGTTACTCTGGGGTTAGTATCCAGTGTAGTCATTGATCCAGACACATTAAAAGCGTTTTGGAACGCCACTTTTTTTCCCTTGAATAAAACGAATCGTAAATTAATGACGTGCTTAAAATTGCTTTACAGTTTTCCAACTACAACAGATCGTAACTTCTGTGGCTGTAGCTATACGATTTCGAAATGGGCGCCAGTCTCGTAGACACATGCGCCGCGCATGCAATCAATACAACTAGGCTCATTTATGGACCTCTGAAATTTTAATAACCGTGATCAAACCTTACTACATTTTCCATTATATGTAATCAAATACAGCACACAGGACAAGTTGGTAATGCTCACTGTATCTTCTAACAACGCAAGGACTAGAAGAGTTCTATGAACAACGAACATTCGAATCCATCATGTGTAATCCTTAATATATTTACTGTAACACAATTAGCAACTTACATTTCTTACTAGTGAAAACACGGTTCGTGCAACTATTTGGTAACTTGGGGGAAAGGGGGGGGGGTGCGAATCTAAAAATAAGAATGCAAATGTACATGCTCTTGGCAACTAACCTTTTATTTGTAATAGCTTGTTCCTGAGTGGATGTCGTTCCAAAATTTGACCGTCTGTACAAACGAGGGATGTTCGTCTGGCCCTAGCGACAACGTCTCCGTCTTCCGGACTGGCCAACTTTTGGGCCGGTCCCCGCTCAGAAACAGCTTTCACAGCACACAGCACCGCCAAGGCACGCCATTGTGCAACTGAGCACCGAACGCCTCGCTGGCTGCATGAAGTAGCGGTGGCAGTGTGCCTCCGTAACTTTCCGCGTTGTCCATATTGCGACATTATCTTCACTTTACCCATCTTTCGTAGGAGAAGTAAACATCAGCATATCGTATTTCTTAATATTTTATACTGATATAAACTTTAGTAAGATAGTAGGATAGTTTATCGGGAATGAAACAGTGTGAACTATTTTCAGTCGCGGCAGAAGACTATTCGCCGTTAGGAAAAGCAGACACGGCATTGTATTATGAAATATGAATGGCGATTTCGTTCGATTGCAGCTGGATAGATTAATTTAATATGACTAATAGCTGTTCCTTATCCCTAATAAATTAAACGAGGCTTCATTGCTATTCGTTGTGTTATAGGCGATTTGTACGTAAATTCCGAGACGTGCGGTTGAGCCAGTTCCCAACAATGCTACGCATATTCATTCATACATACGTTACATCGTAGGTTGCTCTTTCATTGGATTGTCGTGGCTTTCTGAATGAATGACCGCTAAAGTTAAGGTGATATCGGTTTGTTGGACCGAGTTTGCTTAGGAATATATGTTTTAAATATACAGTATATCGTTATACTTACTAAAACCGAATTCAGAATGTTGCTCAGCGTCCGTGTTGCGGTACGGTACAGGCAGCAGCAGAATGAAGTGGCACACTTGGAGCGGAAGTAACTTATCTCGAGGTATAGTTGCGCGTGTTGGCGTATTTATAGTGCTGAAACACGGATTGCCTGACGGATAATTTCCAAGTAGGTGTCTTGCATTCTCATCTGTTGCGTTAATTCGCGCGAGGATTGCAATGCTCCGTATATCTGTCACGTTTTGTTATCAGCTCCGGGTAAACTTTTCAGTTCGCTGAAGTTGCAGAGATGCAGGTTTCCTTGCTGGAGAACGCATTACAGTTTCAAACGCGGCAGGTAACCCCAATGTGGAACATAACCTTGCTGGGGAGCATTAACATTTCACGCACTGAAGGTAGCCTTAGCTTCGAACTTTGCAGTTTCGCACACTGCAGGTAACCTTTCTAATTAACTAATTCCATGGAGCAGAGTCCTTCTTCTGACGCTAATAGTTCCCCAGGAAGTCAAGAAATGCCCGTATTTTACAGAACTCGAAAATTCATTATCATGTTTACAAGAGCCCGCCTGTTGTCCCTGTCCTGAGCCCAGGGGCGTACTAAGGGGCCGGCCAGCCGGGCGGTTGTCCAGTGCGCCAGCCTGTAAAGGAGCGCTGAGAAGTCGGTGGAATAATCGGAAATATTCTAGTAAACTCAGGTTACCAAGCGCGAAAGAATTTCTCCGAAAGAATTATCCGCAATTTTTACACGCGTCCTCAAGAATTTTCGCCAGCCCTGTCCTAGGTCGAAAACGTGTGAAGAATATCGGTTTTAAGGGACATCAGTTTATTAGCGTGCCCTGGACGCCCACATGTCTCGGGCCGGCTCTGCGTTAGCCAGATGAATCCATTCCACATTGGTCATCGAGATGTTTTCTGAGGGACTCTCTAAGAAGTACCGATTCAACAGAATCGTAACTCTTCGTCGTCTTTGTGTTTTTAACACCCTCGCACTCATGAGTTTTCCATTTGGTAGCGCGAGAAACTCACTTTTTTGCATGTGCAGCCTGTTATAATAATATGCGTCTCCCAAATCATTCGTTACTTCATGGCAGCACAATGGTAAATTTAGCATGTGTTGACCTAAGCCTTAGTGTTATCAACGATCAGCACACACTCACCCGGCTGTGACGTGATAGCAAAGTGTAACGCCCCGTGCAATTTGCAATTTCAGTTTTAAACCTCAATTACAAAATATCCTAGGTCCATGATGTGTAAGCGTGATCAAGCTTAGAAGAGCAACGCTAATAAAGGGCGTGACCAGTTTTTCTTTTTTACAAGGATTCATAGAGTTTTTCGCCATCACGGTATGTAGGTTACCCTTAGGGATTGGTCTGCCCGCACCTTCTAATCAATACACAGCCAAACGTAGCACAAGCTAACAGTGTTGCAAACGAATTGTCATTTAACATGCATCGTAATGCATGCACTCGCAAATTACCAATTCGCAAAGACAAAAGAGGGTCGCGTGTTTTCAGGTTGCCGCCGCAGTGCAAATGAGGTCTTTGTTATTCTGGGATGTTACACTGCGTTGCTTTGTAGTTAGTTACCGACGATGCGGAACATCCTATCGATCCCGTCTTCCAGAATCAAGGTACTGACATTTCGGGACAGCTTATCGGTCCCGTCTTCCAGAATCAAGGTACTGACATTTCGGGACAGCCTATCGGTCTCATCTTTAGGAATTAAGCTTCACCCTTGAAGATGGGACTACTAATTAGCAACCACCGCTGCGTAACATCCCAGAAGAGCGAAGACCTCGCATAAGAGAGTCGGTCAGAAAATAAGTTTACACTCATATACTTTAGGTTAATTGTTTTCTGCTCTAAGAAGACCGTTTCAGGTTTAATTGTACTACTCTGCCACATAATTGATTCGTTTATCGTATGGTGGGATGAGCTTTGCTATTCACTGTTGATAGAAGCCCATGTCTTATGCGAACAGCCATCTTGTCACAACTGTTCCGATCTCGAGATCGTCTTTAAATTTACGGTCACCAGGCACAGGAAACAGATGATTATCGCTTGGCGACGAAGTTCTCTGGTATAATCACAAACAATGCAGGTTTAGTTGCGCATGTATATGCCGTGTAAATTTATTTTTGCAAGTCGTCTTAGATGTTCAGATTGTTCGTTGTTGAAGGTCGACAGATCTTTACTCCAACCATTGTTTAACTGGGTTTTACATAAGTGTAAAAGCAGGCATGGGTCCTACATTAAAATCAGTACTATGAAAAATACTAGGTTCCTCGATGACTTGGCACACGGAATATGTCGAGCCCTGTGCCATTGCTGCATTCGTGATGATTGTGGAATGAATTAAACACGTGCCTGATTGGTGGTTTTAAAAAGCTGATCGAAATTTAGAACAAGACAAGCAGTATACGTTTAACGTAACATTAAGGCGCGTTAGTGCAACCATTGTTGCAGTAGAAAAACAGTAAATATTACATATTCTGTGTGTGTGTTTGAAGCCTTAGGTATCCAGTATGTAATGCGCATGCGCTATGTTGTCATCTGTGGCCTGTCCGACTCTACAATATTTTTCCACATTGTCTCACAAACTGCACGATTTAAAAAAAAAAATTAATATAAAATGTGTGTTCTGATTTTCTGTGCAGTTTTTATCTGAAACATTTCTCATTCTAATAAGGGTGCAGCGAGATATGATCAAAAATGTATATTGATTTCATATAAATTATCCGTTATTCTTGTCAGATTTTAGTGAAACTTGAATTTTCTCAACAGAAACTCAAATACCAAATCTCGAGAAAATTTGTCCATTGGGAGCCGAGTTATTCCATGCGGACGGACAGACACGACAAAGCTAATAGCCGCTTTTCGCAATTTTTGCGAACGCGTCTAAAAATGACAAGATAATTCAAATGAAGTCATTTTTGTTATCGGTTTGTAGCTTGAAGTCATCTGAAGTATTCACTGTTATTTGCTGCATTCCGCTGTAATACCTGTACACAAATAGAGTACAATTCAATATTACTCCTAACACACCTTCTGTGTTAGGGATGCGCACATTTTCCAAAAATCTATGAGCCACCTCGAAGTTCTAGAGGCCAGAATAGTGACATGAAACACGTTCCATCCAACGGATGACCAAATAGCCGTATACTGTTAGGGGGATAAGTTGATGTGCAACGGTAGCACTGGAAACTTGATCCCCCGAGAAGTATGTCGTCTGATTCGGTTTTTATGGGCAACCCATATTTTCATCACATAAATTCACGGAAAAATGGTAGATTAGTGTGGTGACGGTGTAATGAGAGGGCAGAATGTCAGAGAATGCTGCAGGCATTTCGAAAACGATCGAATGGACATACGTGACGATCGCACTCGTCAGTCCAGCACATAAAGACCGGGTGCGAACGAAGCACAAGCGGAGGAACTGATTTTGGGTGGTCGCCGATTGCGCAATGACGGAAATTTCTGTTCGTGGATGGTTGCGAATGGAAGAATCCGCTTTATACCGCAACGGACTCTTTAAACCCTTGCCAAGATGTGGTATATGCATCAGGATTTTCTTGGGCTGTACTAAGAATAGCATGTCTGTGGAATATTTGAGCTACGTTTGACGTTTTAATAAATTCTCTTTCAATGTTTAGGCGCGTGCGCAAAATTTCGAAAAATTACTGTTAGCTCCATCACGTCTGTCCGTCCGTCCACATGGAACAGCTCGGGTCCCACTTGACGGATTTTCACGAAATTTGATATTTATGTATTTTTCGAAAATCTTGCGAAAATTCAAGATCCCTTAAAATTTGACAATAGTAACGGGTCCTTTACATGCAGGTCAATATACATGTTTGATAATATCTCGCCCATTTCTTCTTAGCATGAGAAATATTTCAGATAAGAGTTGTAGAGAAAATCAAACACACATTTTATGTTCGATAACTTTTTTCGAAAATCGTGCCATGTATGAGATAATGTGGAAAAATATTGTAGAACCAGACAGGCCACAGATGACAATATAACGCGGTACATGCGCACTGCATGCTGTCTACATAAGGCCACACATACATGCTCAGAATATGTAATTCTTATTGTTCTTCCACTGCAACAATGGTTGCATGAGCGCACATCCGTGTTACGTTATACGCACGTTGCTTGATTTGTTACGATCTAGCGAACCTCACATGTTGAACGTTCTCTGTTTATTATATTAATTACATTACATTACATTGCATTGCATTGCATTGCCTTGCGTTGCGTTATATTATATTATATATTAGTAAAGTGCATTGAATTTAATGGATATATATATATATATATATATATCCATTAAATTCAGTGTACCTTACTTATAGGAGATACTATTAGTTCGAAATGGAAAAAACAAACGACGAGATCTCGCTGAAAGTTTAGAATATGCACCACTACCAATGATCATACATTGTATAGTTTTCCTCATCGTACATTTTTGTGACCTGAAGGTGGCCCACAGTGACCGAAACATGTCGTCGTCAGCATAATAAATTGGATACAAAAACTGTTGTGGTTTGAAGTACCTACCCCTTCCTAATTACGTAAAACACACAAGGGGATGATGCACCTAAAGATTTCATGTCGCTTCTGCGACCATCATCAGGGTGTCGTGCAAGAATACATAGTGTGTAAATAGATGCACAAAAAGTATGATTAAAACTACCCGATGTTACGCTGAATGCCTTAAGCGCTTCTTGTGGTCATAAAGTGTCGAATTATATTATCGTTAGAAACATATAAAATTGGGTGTGTTTATGTTACTTCTTAGTTGTATATAGCTGATACACACCCTGTTAAGTAAGGATGTGTACCGGAGCGGAGATCGCTTAAAACTAGGTTTTAATAACAATATAATATGACGTTTCATGACCACAAGGAGCGGTTAGGATATTAACTGTAATATCGGATGGTTTCAATTATACATTTTTTGCTCTTATTTGTACATTGTTTGTATACTTCTACGGCTCCCTGATGGTGGTCGCAAAAGCAACCGAATCATGTCGGTGAATAGTAATACTCCTTATTTACTTACTTACTCACTCACTCACTCACTCACTTACTTACTCCATGGAGCAGTGGCCTTCTTGAGAAGCTAACCGGTTTGCAGCTAGTCAAGAAATTCCCCGCATTTTATGGAACCCGAATGTTCATTACCGCATTCACAAGA
>Ga0123353_10012100_pt1 | contig 12226 bp, 12 predicted proteins | sample TergutLab28metaG_3_FD_92763 | JGI IMG/M metagenome (GOLD analysis project Ga0123353, IMG submission 92763) | Labiotermes labralis P3 segment gut microbial communities from Petit-Saut dam, French Guiana - Lab288 P3 | ecosystem: Host-associated > Arthropoda: Insects > Digestive system > Gut ... | reverse complement strand
GTGTGAATGTGTGTGTGTGAATGTGTGGTGTGTGTGTGTGGGGGGGGTGAATGTGTGGTGTGTGTTAGTGAATGTATGTGTGTGTGTGTGTGTGTGTGTGAATGTGTGGGTGTGTGTGTGAATGTGTGAATGTGCGTGTGTGTGTGTATGTGTGTGTGAATGTGTATTCGTGCCTTAGCCGGTACTCAAAACGAATCTTTTCTACGCAGCATTTATAGTGTCATGCGTGGCCTGTCTGGCTCTGTCACATTGTTATCTCACACGGGCCAAGATTTCCGTACAATATGTTACTAACATAAAATAGTGTTTTTTCTCTACATCTCTAATTTTACAAAAGAATTCAGACTAAATATTAACACAAATGCACATCGGCCTTCAACAAAGGCATCCGTTATTCTTGCAGATTTTAGTGGGAGTTCGGCATTTTTTTTTTTTATTTTAATTATCAAGTACAAAATTTCATGGCAATCAGTCCAGTGGGGGCCGAGCTGTTCCATGTGGACGGACGGACATAACAAATCGCGATTCTACTGAGGCGCCTAAAAATGGGCATGGATTTCATACAAAGAGTGCCGGCAGAAGGACTGATGATGCTTTTCAGTGAAGCTACAAGAAATTGGATCATACATAAATGAAAATACACCGACGTCAGAATCTTAAGAAGAGCTGCTGGTCAAGAAAGAACTGGATGCTGTAACACTTCCAAGATTAATGACAGGTAATGCTATCAGTAACCTGCAATGTGAAACAAGTTTCACTCATCCCCGAGAAAACCCTCCACTGTGTACACATACAGATGGCAAATAACACCGGCAGACCTCTAATCCAACAAGAACTCTTACAATCGCCAATACAACATAAATCCACAACAAAATGATAGTTCACAGCAGGAAGCTCGAAAATTAAAGTTCGGATATCAATACCCGGAATGAGCAACCAGATACGTGACAGAGCTGTACCATTCACACAAAATGAAGCGCAGTAATTGATTTCCAAACAGAATTCCATTCATTTGGCCACCTCGGAAGTCTGTTACATAAAACATCTGAACTCTGCCACGTCAATGTACAAAAAGACTTTCAAAAATTCTGGTAACAATTGCTCTGACGCCGAGAATTTAATTCTGACTCTTGATGTATACACGGCAAATGTGTAGCAGATGGCACACACCAGACTTCCGCATAGTCACATATGACAATTACGCATTTGTACCGAGATGGCACCAAGGCTTGTTTACCGGTGTAGAAGAAAGCATCCGCCTCTGCATCTTCACGGTCAAGCTGTCAAAAGAAGACGGTACAGCCCGAGAAAGAGAGCCCTATGAAGTTTCGAACACCGTGAACTACTTTCCCAGCGACACACTGTCACATTCAAAAGATTCGAATCTTCAGATCACGAAGCTTACATCCCTCATAAACAGTGAACAAGACACTGGATATCCAAGCCACTCAAGAAAAAAGGGGCCCATCCCATTCACACAACAACGAACTGACTGACACACCACCTGACACCAAACCACACTTTCAAGACATCTGAGGGGCTCACAGTAGTGTAACTGAAGAACTGAGACTTGTGTGTCAACATGATATATGTGGAACAGTCGCAGACATGCTGCAGTACTACACAGCCTTCATCCTCACGGTCACCACTACCACTCCACTGGACACCCCCACAGGCCATCCACTACCCACAGCAAACAACCTCCATAACACACACCATTTCTCCATACAGCTCTTTTTCTTGGAATGCCTGAACCTAAAGGTGCTACAATCCTTCCACCTGCTGCCAACTACTAGCTCAATGACACACTGTCACACCCTGAAGACTGGAATCTTCATCTACACTTCCCATTCCAGCATCAACAGCACGGCCGCTGGAAGAGTCATATACCTGCTCAGTACAAAATGGGCAAGGCCTAGTGTCATGCCATTTCTGCCATCTTAACCACTGTGCCCATTCACACCGCACAGCACCCTGTTCCACACCTCCAGCCTTATGCGCACTGCAAGACCTACATACTCCTTCCTCCCATTCACACTGAACATGGCATGCATGACGTTCATCCCCAACTTCTGGGTTCATAAAACCAACACTTAATGCACCACCTCTCATGCACCAAGTTACACTCCCTGAGGATGGTGCCGATGAGCACCAGAACATGTTGCAATATTACTTAAACAGTGTAACTTGGTGCATTTAATGTTGGTTCGATGAAAGCAAATAAGTATGAAGTGTAAGACATTTCAAAACAAGATCCACGTTACTTCTAGGTGATGCAGAACCTACCAAATGACAGTGAAGCAGTTCACCTGGATTACAACATAAGGTGCCAATGCTGGTCCTCTGCATGCACAATCAGGCTGAGGTTTTTGCCAACACAAAGGCCTAGAATGACTCAGACCAAATAACACTGCTAATATCACATGAGAATGCTCACTCTGAATTCATCGTACCTAATAGCCAATAAGGGCTGCAGTTGTGTAACACTGAACTGGGAATACAATTTCACATAGTGTCCTAAAACTACAATATTGTGGTGTGAAAAAATACGTTTAGCTAGAAAACGTCAGAACATCTGCCCATAATTATGAACAGTCACAATTTGAAGCATAAATTTTGTGATGATGTCTGCTCGACTTAGTCACTGGCAGACAAGAAACTAAAAAACAATGCTGTGCCCTTACTAAGACAAACAGAACAGGGGCTAGCCCATGGGTGCACAATTCCCGGAAGCCAGGTCACCATGGCAACTGGATTTTGTGAGGTGGGTCCTTGATAATGAACTTGCTTCACATCACCCCTCTGGAGCCATGAGCACTGCACTGATGTAGCTCCCAGATTGCTGGGAAATTTTTGCACCTCTGGGCTACTCTACAACATTCACCACATCTGGCCCAACACACTGGCATTTCAAAATCAGCAGCAGCAGCAGCAGCAAATGCTGAAATTGTGCCTACACAACACACAACCTTAGGAATTATTGGTGAAGAACATTGAAAATTCTAAAACTCTTACTGAAATTAACTGGTAATCAGCCAAAGGCAGATTGCCAATGACTGCTGGTAAGAGAGAACAGACACCTGTACACACAATTCACTATGTGCACATACATGCTCATGTGCAGCATGTGTTCATTCTCTCAGAGGTGTGTACTGGTGACCCATCCATAACCTCTTCTTAAGCCAGTTCTCCACAGATTGTGATCTAGTGCTTCCTCTTTCTATTTTCACTATCCTCTCGATCCCTCGAAGGTCATCCAGTAGCTGCTTACATCTTCTTCCTCGTATTCCCATCACTTCTATCCTTCTTTCTCTTTCCTTCAGTAACATATTTCAGAAGGCAATTCCTATGCAAGATGTGACCAATCCAGTTAATCTTCCACTCCTTTACTGTATGTAGGATATTCCTCTCCTCGACTCTGCAATACTTCTTCATAACCCAACTGATCATCTCCATCCTTCTCCAGCACCACAATGCAAGACATTCATTACATTACAAAAATCACATTCCTGCATCAACCCAACAGAATTTTCATGTTATTCTGCTTAACCTTTCACAAGCAATCCATACTTACATTAACAATATACAAGCTAAATATGCAAAAGAAAGTTTATACTTAATCTTGTTTGTTTTCAAGATATGGAATAGGGAAAGATAAATGTGCGATATTGGCCCGCAAAACAACAGCTCCAAGGCCACTTGATCTACTATCACTGAGTCATCAATCTTATTACACAAATACAGTGAGTTTTCCTCACAGCAAGGCCATGAAGTGACCTTACATGTTGCAAGAGTTGGTCCAATCCTATCCCCTAAGACTAATGTTGCTCTACACCACACTATTATACATGACCTGCAAAGTAACAAGTCATTCATACAATCCTGTCATTTCCTGTATCTGCAATCAACAAGCGAGTTACATGCTGGAACTGTTCATGTAGCGCACCTAGGGCAAACAAAGTTCTGCAGAAAAATGACAGCCTGGCATTCTTTAAATTATACTGCCTTCTAAAACTTGTCACCCTAACAACTGGTCATTAAAACGCGATGGCAAACAGTCTAGCATGCCACATGCCAGTCTCAGTGCGTATTCGTTTGGTACCGATTTGAAGGTCCATGCCAAGAGAGACAAACTCAAGGCATCAAAGAGATAAAACTGGCTTTTAAATCTGTTCCCTAAAGGTTACCATAATCTTTTTAAGAGTATTTTAAGAATCTGCCATGTTCACCAATAGGTTCACCATACATAAAGACTGATATACAGCACCAGTAAGGTGGTGATGCTAATGTCATTGACACTAAAAGCTTTAAAGAAGAGCCTCATGAACTGTGTACCACTGATGATAATAATTCAATGCTACAATTGACACAAATCCAGTATTATTCAGAAAATGTTACTGAATTAAAACAATCTGCATGCTTTTGAAGAAAAACTGAGCATCAATCGATAAAAAGAATTCAGGAAACACAAACATGAAAAAATAAAACTCGGAGTGCTCACTGAAGAGAAACTGAATAAAATCAATGCCACGCTTAAAGAGTACCTTGGAAACCCCTTGGCCACCTTGCACAAGAGATCAGAGTTCCACATACAACAGCACAAACTGCTACAGGCCACCGCGACTAACCCTGTACAAACAACAGTAGCTACATGCAATTTTTATGTTCAGAAAAAACAGGAACTAATAGGAATGTCAAAACTTCTCCAAATATTTCTACGGCATATTTTGGCCTGGCCTTTCGGCCTGGCCATCATCAGGCAGCACTACAGTGCACTTAAAAAAGAAAATTATAAGGACAAGGCCTCTCCTTTATGAACTTTAAATACAATTATTACATTAAAATTATTCCAAAAAGTGCAATAATATAGAATAAATAATAATAAAACTGAGTATAAAATACATAAATTGGACACTTCTCATCTATAATGCAAACAGATCAGAGTTAAAACCCTTTAAATATAAAATGTGCATTGATTCCTTCCAATTATATTGTAAATCAGCTACAAATATTCAGTTGATTGAATAACAAAGGTCATTATGTGAAGTGCAGTGACTAGGTTTGTGAATATAAAAACTGAATATGGTTTCAAACGCAACGGCATAACAATACTGAACAGCAGCACCTGAATTATAACAAGACTGGACCACGGGAGTGGATTTCTAGAAACGTATCCCTCCCTCAGCCTGTTCAAGATGGTGTCAATGTGACTCCTGCCCACTTTTGTTTTCTGACGACATTCTAATGCAGCTTGAAAGAAAGGTAAATACAGATAACATTCTGGAGCTCCTTATCATCATACAGCAACACAGAGATGCTAAACTGTTTGTATGATACTGCGTAACTTTACAGAGTCACTCGACTGATTTGCTTCAATCACAAAATCCTGCAAGGCACAAGGGCCAGACATTCTGCCCATTTTTATGCTAACAGATGATGAACTCAGGGATGCATTCCTCCAGGACTGGTATTATTCATAAAATAAAGGTACTGAATAATCATTGCAGCCCATGTCCAAAGCCAGAAACTTTTGAGAAACCCAAAAAAGCAAAGTTTAAAGATCAAACCTTCACTCGAGTGAAGAAATGAAAGAAAATACACAAAGGGAATCCTCTCTATTTTCAAACATCCCTAACACCTGAATGTAAACTTTACAGAGAGAGGTGCCAAGAACGAATATGGAAACAAACAAAAACACTTCAAACTTATGCTGTAATCTGGGCAAGTTTTGTGTGTTTTGTCTGTAGGTTTCTTGGTTCTGCCAGCAGTATGGCTTGACAGAAGGGGCAGCTGAATCTTTGGCTTGCAAGGTTCAACAATGAGTTCTTCATCTAACAAAAATCTGTCTCTAGCATACACAAAGACCTGATAGAGCATTAGCTCTTAAGGAAAGTCAATGTTTACCAAAATGACACAATTTGGTATCTGAATCCCTATACCACAAGAATATGCAATTATTTTCATTATGTTGTTTCAACACCAGAACTTCAACATGACTCTCGAAATTGACATTTCACTCAGGAACATTCATGGCTGGATATATGAGAGGATATTCTGCCCTTATTAACAACGAAAAAATGCAGGGATGTCTTAATATCATGCACAAAATTAAACATGTTCAGTGCATGTGCTTTCCTGGAAACTGAAAACTGTGGGTAAGGTGAGGATATCTCACAGGCAGAATCATCTTACCTTTGCGTAAATATGGGAATTTTGCTGTTGTTGAACACACAGTTTTCTGACAGCAGACAAGTTAAAAGTGTCAAAATGTAATACAATCATAACACAACCCTGCCTTGAAACACAAGAGTATTATTTCATCTGACAACTCACAACCCTCTGCTCAGACAGTTTCACATGATGACAGACAGCATGGCACTTACCACTTTCCTAGTCTGCTGTGAGCTGAGGTCCACACAAGTTTTCAATGTATCACAGTCACATCAGGTTTTAAAAAGATACTTGGACAGTCCTCCTTCAGCTCACAGACATGTTTCACATCCAACAATTATGCTGTTCATTGCACAATGAACTAATACGTTAAGGCACACTAAGACAATGATTAATACTGCACAATATTATTGAACATTTTGTTGTAATAGTGTACAAATGAAAAGAGGATACTGAATAGTCTGCAGATATAATTGCACATTCACTTAGTTATCATCCATCTGCCAAGTAGTAAACATGTCTCTGGCACAACAATTCCAGCGGATCGAGGATATACAGCATTTTTTAATTTCAGGTATCACAAGCACATCCAGTAATGGATAAATGCTGATAAGTGATGGCTTCTCTCACATACTTACTTTAGTGACTGCAGGAGTAACCATCTCGAGTAGCTCATTAAATTATGGGCCATCAAACTGCAAAAAACTTTGTAGCTGTCTGTCTCATTCAGGCTTAATTCTGCCTTAAGATGTGTGTGTGTGTGTGTGTGTGTGTGTATTGTGGTCACATCATCTGCACTATTCTCTGGTCCAAATGTTCTTTCCTTGTTTCAACACAGGGCAACAGCAACAGTCACACACAAACAGCATCAGTATGACTCAACTTGTGTATGCATCATAACCCACAAGCTGAATGCAATATTGCACAATAATAATGAGTCTACAGAGAATCATATTGCACAATATTAATTGAAGGTAATCATGCTGACCATCTAGGGGCCGCTTTAAGCAGGTTGACAGGAAGACACTAACAACTGCTGTCAGATAAAATTTGGAAACACAATGGACCCGCTATGTTTCATTTGGAATACAATAACATACATAAAATCACTGCCATAACCTTTTGATATCAAGCATGTATAATTCATGTACTCACCGTAAGCACACACGCATGACTTGGTGAGATAAAGTCCAAACCTCGACTGCCTATCCCTCCGAAACATGTCTTAACATTCTGCAGAAACTTGCGCCGGATCGCCTTCAGAGAATACACGCAGAGTGCACTGAATGAGCTAGGCTTGCTGGACACCTCACCCTCTGACTGGTCACTCTCAGAAAACACAGCAAACAAAACATCATCCTGGGCCGTAATGCCCAAGTCGGCAGCCAGATCAGATCCTGGTTTACCCACATATGCCGCCTGTACAAGATTGTACCGCTTACCACCTTCACTAATACAATCAATCGGTATTTCTGTGTATGAATAATAGTTCTCGTCATCATGACAAACACGCACCAGTTTTGAAATGAACGGAGATGGAATTGTATGTCTCATCTGGGTTGTGAGAAAATAGCTGAATCCTTCAGAACTGAAACCATACACATAGTTGATGGGATAGCGTTCTCTTGCCAGAGAATTGACGAACATGCGAGTTCCTGTTGTCACGGCTGTCTCAGCAATCATAAACATCTTGTCACGATCAAGGCTCCTTGATGACACAGCAGGCACCTCTGACCTGTATGGAGAGTTGCCAGTATAAGTGACGCCGACATACATCACCTGTGTCACTGGTGGGTTTGGAGGCCCTGGAGCAATGAACGCTACCGTTGAAGCTGTGGAGTTGTTTGCAACAACAGCTTCTCTAACCACCTGAGCCACATCGGAGATATTGTGCAGATTCCTCACCGAGCAGATGCCTTGGAACACGCTCCCACATGATATCAGCCTTGTAGTTGTGTAGTCAATCACGAGCGCTTTGTTCACATTGTCAGTCGGTTTCTTAAGAACAGTACGCGGGCAGTCTAGTGTTGAGCATTCTGGAGAATCATCACGGGGTCCCGTCACTTCACTCATGACAAGTTCCAAGTCAGGAGACAGCTGATACAAGCGATTCACTGCTCCTATAAACACTCGTCCTGTGTTCTTGTCCACAACCAGGTGATTGAAGCGTTCAGTGCCTGTTTCATCGCTGAAAGTTCGGACAATGTTGCCAGCTACTTGTATCACCACCACCTGGCACAGGCTCAGTGTTACCACCAGAAGCATCATTCCTTGCATCCTGCTTCTTCACCGTCACGTCATAGGGAGCCACTGCAACATATCCCCAAGCTTTGTAACACGTATCAAACTACTCACTACTTTACATGAAAACACCTAATACAGCAATATGTGGGGTTACTGTCATATCTGGGATGGTCACTGCAATGTTACCTCCACAATTTGAACACTAGCTGTAACATCTAAGATACTTTTCTTGTCTAGTCAATACTAGAACAATAATGAACTCCTACATAAAAAACAGGATCACAAGCTACACAAATGTCCACTACGAACTTTCAAATTCTGTAACAATAAATAATATGCTCCAATACAAGTGAGATTATCTATAACATACCAGGCTTATCAGATTCCTTATATCAAAATATACAGTCCATAAATTCCATTCAGAAACTTCTACAACAATGTAAATGATAAAAATCATTAACAAATCCATACAATTTCATATTGATTATTAAGCATCCATGCAAGGTTGCCTAAGCAACATACCCCACAACACAATACTTTAAGGTATGCCACCATTAGCGTTCCACTCTATCCTAAAAATCCGAGGAACTTGATGGTGTTCAACACTGGTCAACACTCCCATGAAACTGTAACCTCAGTTCCACTTTATATCCACTAAGAGGACTCCATATGGTCAGACGTCCTTCTTTTGCCATTACTTCGAGCTACACATACCATTTGAAGTCACGTTTCTTTTGTATCTCCCATTGGGTATTAAGGGGATCCTGTTGGAGAAAGGAATGAATGTGAAGGGTCAGGTTCCTAACACTCAATTAAAGGTTTGCTCGGGCTTTATTTTATTACATGGTCGGTAAAGTGCTCACTTCCGCATGCTATGAACAGAAGATATGGGTGAACTAATTAAAGTAGAAACTAGTTCAGAAAAAATTTCATCGGCAGTAACGACGAGGCACCAATTTCAAAATGTATCTAAAACTGATATGGGGAATTTTTAGTAACGAATTTCCACGAATATACCTGGTGAAAAGGCATTGCATACATCTACATAAACAACTTTCTCAAACATTTGACATCATCTACGTCAGGCCCATAAAGTCGCTGTGTCGAACACGATACTCATAGCCGCAAATCAACTGCACCAACGAGCATTTACGTACATATTCAAAGCCAAAAATAATACAATTCTCTGTGTAGGCGTTTTAAGTTTAAGCAACGTCAGCAATTTTCACTACTTCCGATTGGTCTCACTTCCAAGCAAAAGAATGAAGAGGTAACAAGATGGAGAACACCTCTCACCATCCTACTGATGCTTTACAAACCCCGTCCCAGCATTCTGTAACCCCTCACTTCAATGCAGAAATGTACGTACCTGGAGGTATTGCTGGCAGCCAGCAAGTATATAAAAATAATCTCTTGTGACAAACACATACACACTTGCTTGTAACAATAAAACTTCGGATACAGATACGACGGTGTAAAGTGTACAGGAACTACTCTAGTTGTTGAAAATATTTTCAGTCACTGTTAACTTCACGGCGAAAAATTGCTTTTTCATTTGTAAGTACACACATACACACACACATCACACAAAACATCAACAGATGTACAAAGAAGCCGACGCTGCGCGTGGGCCTCTACTAGCTGTGCTATGTCGTGGCTCGCTTTGGGCAGGGCGCGCCAGCCACCACGAAGCAGTGCGAATAGCTTTCCGACAATATTAAACAATAACACAATTAAAGGAAGTTAAAACACTTGGTGTTTCAGAAAACCACATCACGTCTGCTGACCACCATTACTCGACAGTTCAACTCCATCTTTTCACCACTTAAAAAAAGACTTTACGCAACAGCAACTAACCATACATAAAGTCCCAAAATTTGTTGTTAATCTTATTTCTCACACACGCGTCGCGGAAATAAGTAAAACCTAATCACTTATAAAACAAAAAGCAAATACACTAATAAGCAATCGTTTATCACAGCGTCACGTCGTCCAACTCCATCTTCTCTGAATGACAGAGTCGGCTCTACTGAACGAGCAGCTATTGAGAGCACTAAGGCGCATGCGTCGCCGAGACCTGGAATGCTGCCTTCTGAAGGATAGATAGGAGACTAAAGTTGTTTCAAAAACATCGTGAGCCATTCATTTTAAATGCAGGATTTTCAGACGTAATATTTAGACGCTGCAGAATAATGATCCAACGGACCGAAGCAAGCGCAAATACAATGTGAACTTCAAATAACGTACCCCACAAATAAACAGGGAACTGGTGCCCATTCAATGCTTGTACAAACAGAGAAAATCACTTCAACAGCATTTCGACTGTATAAGGAAAAAAACACATACTGTTGACAGTATGGTGAATTTTGACGTGGTTTCCAGAAAGTCGAATTGAGAATTCGGTTAATATTTCAAAAAATTATAAAATATGTTTTAAATGCTATGCATTGGCAGTAATGTCGGGCAAGACCTGCGCTAATCTAACACTAATCTAATCGAATCTAATACCGTTTTTAAGTTTCGAAACGTGTAAGCCTTTATAAGAAACCGCAATGTCTGGCGTTACGTGTATTACCATACCCCAGACATATGCACAAAGCAGGAAGTCGGAATGTGAAAAATCGACTAATTTACAATCAGTGCGCTATCAAACTGGCAGCGGAGTTCAAAGGTCGAGCGTTCTCTGTATCTGTGCCCTTTGTAATGAAGACGTACAAAGAACACGCGTATTTCAGCTGCCGCAAGTTTCAGCTGCGTGTACCGACATGTTTTCCGAACGACGATGAACACAAGGCAATACACGCGGGTGGGGATGTAAGAACATGAGCACAGCCAGAAGCCGTAGGATGTTTCTGTAAGTGCCACATGGCACATATATAGGCACGTTTGTGCCAAAACACTGCGTTTTTATGTCCTGTCTATTCGTGAGTGACTTCAGAGACAGCGAAATGCCCCAGTTTGACATTCCGATGCCCCATAATGCCCGGACAAGTCTCACAATTGCGAAGAATCTTCCCAGCTTGTTTGAAGCTGATTCAGCATCACAATATGTCTGTCGTAAGGCAACATCTGAACAGACCCCACATATTAGGATCGTGAAAGTTCTGACTGCAACACTAGACTGTTTCAAAACGTGGCAAGAAATCTTGTTGCAGGGATTAAGTGACACTAAATTCATATTGTGATCCTTAGCTGGTCTAACCCACTGTGCCCACATCCACTCCACTATAGCTCTCTTCCTTCCGTTAATTTCCTTCTCTCTTTCCCAGACCCTGAAGCAAGTAATAAATTGCGTTTTTGGACTTAGGCCCTTATTGTACTGTAGTTACGTCATGCGGACTCCATACAAATACAAAGCTTTGCAATAACTGGCGAAAGCCAAATGTGAACAGCGCAAGGCACAGTGAGGCCACTTGCAATATGTGGACCTTTAAGGGATCCGCCAAGTTTGAGCAGGGGGCTCGCGACCTCAGTTGGGGGAGGGGGTCACAAGCAACCGTACCTTCATTCTGGGTCCTGCACAACGAAGGGGTTTCATGATTTTTGCTGTCTTTATACAAACTAAATAATCGTTTCTAAAATATTTCTAATTTTTATTTGCCCGCTTCAAGTTAGCCAAAAAAACAAAAATTATTCTTATGTAGAAAAAACATTAGAGAGGCATTCGCACCCCCTTGCCCTCACCCCCCCCCCCCCCCCGAAAAACAGCACACGTGTTTTCCTTTTTTGGTCCCAAAGAAAAGAAAATTTAATTATTTACTTCACAATCACCTGGTCGGAGGCCCTTTTGCGAAACTCAGACAGTTTCACG
>Ga0123353_10012099_pt1 | contig 12227 bp, 7 predicted proteins | sample TergutLab28metaG_3_FD_92763 | JGI IMG/M metagenome (GOLD analysis project Ga0123353, IMG submission 92763) | Labiotermes labralis P3 segment gut microbial communities from Petit-Saut dam, French Guiana - Lab288 P3 | ecosystem: Host-associated > Arthropoda: Insects > Digestive system > Gut ... | reverse complement strand
TGGTCTCGAGGTCTTGTTCGATATCATCCGTTATCGTTACATCATTTTCATCTTTATCGTCCATAACCCGAAAGATGTTATCCTCTTCATTTCCAGAAATCAAAATTGCGATACCGGATTTGGCAGTCAATTCAAACGTTTTATCTTCCTTATAGCGAACAGTTCCACTGGTGACGAAGTCGACAATCTTTGTCGTACTTTCAAACGCGATCGGTATATCGTCGTTACCAGCGTTTACCATAACAAACAGTCTTTGCCCTTTTCCCCTCCGCTCAAACGCGTAATATCCTCCCGCCGCTTGAACTGGAACAAATTTCATCCCTCCGATGTGCTTAATCTGCCTGCGAAAATAAAGCAGCCTTCGATAATAGATCGAGATTTCTTCGTCTGCACGCTCAAGGCTAAAGCATTGACGATTAAATGGGTCTCGTTCGCCCTCCATACCGATTTCGTCTCCATAATAGATACAGGGAATTCCCGGCATGAAAGCCCAAAGAAGCAAAGCCGCGAACAACTTTTGCTTTGCGTCTCCCTCATCATCACTTATTTCTTTAAAAACGGTTAAAATCCTCTTTGTATCATGCGTACCTAAAATATTCATGAGAGAATTGAAAACATGTGGCGGATAATTCTCCCAAAGCTGCTCTATGGTTTCCGCAAAGGTCACTGCATTATGGTCATAGCCTAAAAATCGAATGATCGCGTCCTTCAGCGGATAGTTCATAACGCTGTCCAGCTGTTTTCCCTGTAAATACCTCCTTCGAACTCCATAAGCGATTTTATTGGAAGCATCTTCCCAGACTTCCCCGATGATTGCCGCACCTTTTTTTTCCGATTTCACCGCAACCCTGAGTTCATCCAAAAATTCGTCCGGAAGCTCATCTGCTACATCAAGCCGCACACCAGACGCTCCCGCACGAAGCCAGTGGCGAATGACTGAGTTTTCGCCCCGAACCAAAAAATCAAGACAGCTCGGTTCCGTTTCATTGAGGCTCGGCAGCGTCTCAATCCCCCACCAGCTTTCATATTTTTCGGGATACTCTGAAAAATGATACCAGTTGTAATAGGCTGAATTCTTGCTCTGGTAGGCGCCGACGCTTGGATAACGCCCATATCGATTGAAATAGATACTGTCTGAACCTGTATGATTGAATACGCCGTCAAAAATGACGCGTATCCCCCTCATGCCCGCTTCAGCACAGAGCATTTCGAAATCCTCTTGCGTCCCCAGCAAAGGGTCAATTTTTAGATAATCCCCCGTATCGTATCGATGGTTAGAAAAAGCTTCAAAAATCGGGTTCAGATAGATCACCGTAACCCCAAGTGTTCGTAAGTAGTCCAGTTTTTCAATAATCCCTCTTAAATTTCCGCCGAAAAAATCATTGTTCCATAACATGTCACCATCGTCAGGAAGATGAAACGGAAGTTCATCCCATGTTTCATGCATGATAATACTTTTATTTAAATCTGGTGCAATGTATTCTTCGCTTCTCGCAAAACGATCCGGAAAAATTTGATACATCAAACCTTCAGACAACCAATCCGGATCAGTGCTTTGATTTTGTGTGTAAACGGTCAATTGATACGTCTTTGTTATCTCTGTTTCTGCACCTTCATAATTAGCCTGAAAAAAATAAAAGTAAAGACCTTCGATTTCACTCATCCAGTGAAACCGATATACCTGCCCTTCCTTCGAGCCTGGTATCGTCTCGGCAAGAGATCCTTCACGGGCAATCACAAGATTGATTTGATTCACGTGTGCGCTTTGATCTGAAATCATGACAGAAAAAGAAACAGAAGCGCCGCATGGGATTGCCCCGAATGGTTTTTTATATGTTATATCTCTTGAATTATAATAAATCATCGTATGGTTTTATCCCCCATATTCTGTTTGCGTATTCCGTAACGGCTCTGTCCGCGGAAAAAAGGCCAGCCTTTGCCGTATTGACGAGCGACATCTTTACCCATCTTTTTTTGTCACGATACGCATCCTGTAACTCCTGCTGAGCGCGTTTATAGTCCTCAAAATCAGCCAAGACAAAGTACGGATCCGCAACACCATTGTATCCAGTTGTGAGTGTGTTCGCGACATCGCCGAACACTGTCCCATTAATGCCAGTCGTTAACTTATTGATGATTCTTTCGATAGATGGGTTGCTGTGGCAAAGGGACCATGGGCTATAGGTGCCTGATTGTTTAAGTTTTTCCACTTCATTTACTTTCATGCCAAAAATAAAAATATTGTCATCTCCCACAGCTTCATGGATCTCGATGTTGGCGCCGTCTTCGGTTCCGATGGTTACCGCGCCATTGATCATCAATTTCATATTTCCGGTTCCGGAGGCTTCTTTTCCTGCCAGTGAAATCTGCTCCGAAACATCGGCCGCCGGCATGATTAATTCCGAAAGAGAAACCGAATAATTTTCGAGAAATACAATTCGTAAAATATCTCTTATTTTCGGATCATTTTCGATTTCCTCCGCCAAATTACAAGCGAGGCTGATTATCTGTTTTGCCATGTTATACCCTGCCGCTGCTTTAGCGCCAAAAATAAACGTTCTAGGCTCGATATCGAGATTCGGATTTTCCTTTAACCGGTTGTAAAGATCAATGATATGGAACAAGTTTAGGGTTTGTCGTTTATACTCATGCAGCCTTTTTACCTGTACATCGAAGATCGAATCAATGTTAACAATAATACCATTACGGTCTTTGATATATGCCGCAAGTCTTTCTTTATTCGATTGCTTAATTTCAGCGACACGTTGCAAAATCTCATCGTTATACACATACTTCATCATCTTTTCAAGCTCTTTGCCGTCCCTCTTAAAGCCGTTGCCGCACAACACTTCAATAAGATTTGACAGTTTTGGATTTGCCTGACAAAGCCATCTTCGGTACGCGATTCCATTTGTCACATTCGTGAATTTGTCCGGCGAGCAACGATAAAAGCCTCTAAATACTTTTTCTTTGATGATATCGCTGTGAAGCGCGGATACACCATTCACTTTATGGGAAGCGACGACGCATAGATTGGCCATACGAATTTTCCCATCAAGAATAATGGACATTCCCCTTCTAAATTTTTCGTGATCAGGAGCTTTAATCGAAAGTTCCTCATTAAATCTCCTGTTGATTTCAACCACGATGGAATGAATGCGAGGCAGGAGTTTGGCAAACAGATTTTCCGGCCATTCCTCAAGCGCTTCCGGCATAACGGTATGGTTGGTATAAGAGACCGTCTGAGCTACAATTTCCCATGCCTTGTCCCACGAATAATCATAAACATCCATAAAAATACGCATGAGTTCCGGAATTGCCATCGTCGGATGTGTATCGTTGATATGAATCGCTACCTTTTTATGGAAACGCTCCAGTGTTCCATAGCGTTTTAAATGTTCCCGCGTTAAATATTGCATCGAAGCGGAAATGAAAAAATACTGCTGCATCAATCTGAGCTGTTTGCCTTCCCGATGCGCGTCTTCCGGATAAAGAATCTTAGAGATTACTTCAGCCCTGTGTCTTTCTTCCATAGATTTCAAGTATTCCCCGGCTGCGAACAGTTTCATATCGATGCTGATAGGCGATTTAGACTGCCAAAGCCTAAGCGTGTTTACTACGTCACTGTCATATCCTGAAATGAGCATGTCATTGGGTATCGCCAAAACGGTCGAATAATCTTTATGAATCACCTTCATTCTACCCGAATCATCCCATTCTTCTTCTAGTTTTCCGCCAAAGTGAACTTCCTCCATTTCGTCCGGCTTTTTAATCAGCCAAAACTCACCATTTTGCATCCACTCATCCGGCTCCTCAATTTGAGTGTTCCCTTGGATTTTTTGCTTAAAGATCCCATATTCATAACAGATTGAAAAACCATGACCGAGCATTTTTTGACTTGCGATTGCGTCGAGATAACATGACGCCAGCCTGCCAAGACCGCCGTTTCCCAAACCTGCATCCGGATCCATCTCGTATAAATCTTCCAAGCAATAACCGTGCGCGGCAAGCGCATCACGAAACGGCTCTTCTATTCCTAAATTAAATAAGTTGTTATGGAGCGATGCCCCTGGCAAAAACTCCATAGACAGATAATAAACCTGCTTTTGCCTGTATACGCTTGGAGAATCGTGGATCTGTGTCCATAATTCAGCCATAATATCGCGGACAACCAGACAAGCTGCAGTATAATACTGTGTTTTCGTCGAATTTTCAGAATCTTTCCCAAAATTTCTCAGGATTCTTTCTATCCTATTTTTAATTTCATCTCTCGAATATCTTTGTTTCATGAAACCTCCAATTACTGCCTATGCAGCTATAAATATAATTCATTATAAAGTGTCAAATATTCTTTAGCACCTTTTTTCCACGAAAAATCGCTTTTAAGGGCATTGTTTATAATTTTCTTATGGTTTACCGGATCGTTATAAATGCCGATTGCCCTTTGTATCGCGCCCAGCATGTCGCACCAGTTTACTTGCTTAAAGGTAACGCCGTTACCTTTCCCCGTTTCCGGGTTGAATGCTTCTATGCTGTCTTTAAGGCCTCCTGTTTCGCGAACGATCGGGATCGTTCCATATTTTGCGGCAATCATTTGAGAAAGGCCGCAAGGTTCACTGATAGAAGGCATCAAAAACAAATCTGATCCCGCGTAAATTTTGTTCGCGAGCCCTTCTGAATAGCCCCTATAAAAGCAAACTCGTTTTGGATACGCTCTTTCTTTTTCACGGAAAAAATATTCGTATTGCTGATCTCCTGCGCCGAGGAGAATAAATTGAATGTTTTCCTGCATCATTGCATCAAACGCCTCAATAACCAGATCAATACCTTTATGCTCTACCAGTCTGGTTACCATGCTGACAATCACTATATTTTCGTCCTCGTTCAGCCCCAATTCGCGTTGAATCGCTGCTTTGTTCAGCGCCTTGCCGCCTTCCACGGTTTTCGCGTCGTATTTCGCAGTGAGGTTTGGATCTTTTTTTGGATTAAAAAGATTCTGGTCGATTCCGTTTAAAATCCCCCTCAATTTATATGCGTTCTCTTTGATGATCGAGTCAAGCCCTTTACCGTAAAATAGATATTGAATTTCTTGCGCGTATGACGGGCTCACGGTCGTCAAGAGGTCACATGTTGCAATAGCGCCCTTCGTAAGATTGATGCAACCTTGATAATCCAAAACACTCTGATCCCTTTTATCGATGCCGAACATATCTGTTAAAAGCCTTAGGTCGTATTGCCCCTGGTATTCGATGTTGTGAATCGTAAAGACAGTCTTGATATTCTCGTATCCCTGCGCGTTCCTGTAAATCGTTCTTAAATAAACAGGAATTAAAGCCGTCTGCCATTCGCTGCAATGTAAGATATCAGGTTTCATGGCAAGAAGCGGAATCACATCCATGCAGGCTTTGCAAAAATAGGAGAAGCGTTCACCATCATCGAAGTAACCATAGTATTTTTCTCTATTAAAATATTCCTGGTTGTCGATAAAATAAAAATCAACTCCCTCATGTACCAGCTTTAAAAGACCGACATATTTTTTTCTCCAGGCTAGCTGAGTTTCAAACTCGGCAATCCGTACCATCTTTTTCTTATACTTTTCATGTACAGTTTCATAAAGCGGAAGTATGACTGCAACCTCCGCGCCTTGTTTCTTCAGTTCTTTCGGTAATGCGCCAAGTACATCGCCAAGACCTCCGCTTTTCGCGAACGGAAGCGCTTCACTTCCGATCATCAATACATTCATCTCATCATTCCTTCCTTCCCTATAGTTGTTTATACAATACTCCTTTTTTCAATGACGACAGGGTATTTTTCGTGTCCGAACAGCTTTTGGTTTTCCCTTACAATAACGTCTTTATCGACAATTACATATTCAAGCTCAACGCCTTCCATAATCTCTGTATCTTGCATGATAATGCTGTTTTGGATTACAGAACCTTTTCCAATCTTTACCCCTTGGGAAATGATACTGTTTTCTACAACCCCTTCGATTATGCAGCCATCGGCGATAATCGAGTTTTTCATATTGCAGCCGTTACAATAAAAAGTAGGAACGCTGTCTTTGGCTTTTGTATAAATGGGATTTTCAAACGCGATTTTTCTGTAGTCTGGTTTGAGAAAGTTCATGTTCGCGTGCATATATCCGGTTATGCTGCTGATCTCAAAAAGCTGTTTTGAATATTCATAGCCTTTAATAAAAAGGCTTCCACACAAATGCTGCAGAATGTCTATAGAAAAACTGTACCCACCCCGGGACACACAGTCTGAAACAAGCGCCTCAAGCAGGGACTTCTTTAGAACGTAAATGCCAACGCTCCAGGAAACATCCTGATCAGATACATCATCTTCATTTTCGTGCAACCCAACCATCCTTTGATCCTCATCGAAATGAAACACCGGAACACCGAGGGGCACTTTCTTCCCTCCGTTAACCTGATTTGAATAAACAGCCGTAATGTCAGCGCCGGTTCTGATGTGCTCACTTAACAATTCTTCATAATCGAGCGAACAACAAACAACGCTGCTTCCTGTCATAATAACATACTCTGCCATCGACCTTTTGATAGAATGCAGATTGCGGGCAAGCGCTTCCGCAGTTCCCTTGTATAGACCGGTATTTTCCGGCAATCCTGGGTTTGACAAAGGAGTCAGTATGCGGATTCCGCCAATTTTTCGGTCTAAATCCCAATCATTTCCGGCACCAATATGATCGACGATTGAGTGATAATTATTTTTGGTTATAATGGATATATCATAGATTCCTGAATTGACATATCCGGATATGATAAAATCAATAATACGATATTTCCCCGCGATCGGCAATGAAGCCAATGTGCGTAGTTTGGTCAGTTCCCGTAGATTTTCCCGATCCTCATACGCAAAATTAATCCCTAAAACGTCTAGCATGATCAAACCTCCTCTCTTTTGGGTACGCTTTCCGAAATTGTCATTCCGACTTTTATTTCAGCACAATTTCCGATCATACACCCTCTACCGATTACCGTGATGTTCGAACGTCTTTGCAGCTCATCCTGATTATCGCAAACTCCGATTTTAGCGCCTTTCCCGATTTTTGCCTCCGGTGCAATGATAGAATATTCGACGATCACATCTTCCTCAATAATTGCGCTTGACATAACGATTGAATTCTTGATCACAGCGCCTGGACGTATGTTCACCCCTGGGAAGATAATACTGTTTTCAACCGAACCTTCGATCATACAGCCATCTGTGATAAAAGAATCTTTTATTCTGGCCGCTTCTCCGACGTAATGAGGAGGCAGGACGCTGTTCCTTGAGTACATCCTCCACTTTGGATCGTCCAGATAAATCGGAACGGAAGGATCAAGCAGATCCATATTGGCTTCCCAAAGGGACTCAATCGTACCTACGTCCCTCCAGTATCCTTTGAATTCGTAAGCAAAAACCCGTTCGCCCGATTGGATCATGCCCGGGATAATATTCTTCCCGAAATCATTGTTTGAGTTTTCATCTTTTTCATCTTTTGTTAAATACTCTTTCAATTTTTTCCACGTAAAAATGTAAACACCCATAGATGCCAGCGTGCTTTTGGGATTTTCAGGTTTTTCTTCAAATTCGTAAATACGGAAATCCTCGTCCGTACTCATAACTCCGAAACGTGAAGCCTCTTCAAGCGGTACATTCAGGACTGAAATGGTGCAGTCAGCCCCTTTCCGTTTATGATCTTCAAGCATCAATTCATAGTTCATTTTGTAAATATGGTCCCCCGACAAAATCAGCACGTATTCCGGATCGTAGGTTTCAATATAATGTATGTTTTGGTAGATTGCGTTTGCGGTACCTCGATACCATTCTCCGGAAGATCCCTTCACGTAAGGCGGTAAGATTGTTACACCGCCAGATAACCTATCCAGGTCCCAAGGCTGTCCGCTCCCAATGTATGTATTGAGTTCAAGCGGTTGATATTGAGTTAATACCCCGATTGTGTCAATGCCGGAATTTACACAATTGGAAAGCGTAAAATCGATGATTCGATATTTTCCGCCAAATGGGACGGCAGGCTTAGCGACAGAATTCGTAAGCACGCCCAAACGGCTCCCTTGTCCGCCGGCAAGCAACATCGCAATGGTTTCTTTCTTATAATTTCCCCACATTTACTATCCCTCCATTTCCTTTTGCTTTCTTAGTTTTTACCCATATACTAGTTGATAAACCGGGTAAATCTACTTTTTTTTCAAAAATTTTTCTACCAACATTTCCACTTCCTCCATATTTTTCCTCTTCGGTAGAAAAAATGAGTTTATATTCGTAACCATCCTTTACTTGCAGCGGATAGTCATTATGCTTAATTGCCGCGAAATTGGATAAGATCATTAATTCTTTTCCCTTTTTATCGATTCGTCTAAATGAAAAGACATTTCGGCTGCTATCATCGGGATTTATCCATTTAAAGCCTGACCAATCATCGTCCATCTCCCAAAGCGCGCTGTATTTAAGGTATAGATGGTTCAATTCTTTAACAAAGCGATGGAATTTTTGATGCATCTCATATTCAAGCAGGCTCCAATCGAGCTCATTTTCATAGTTCCATTCCGAAAATTGAGCGAACTCACCTCCCATAAACAAAAGCTTTTTACCCGGATGCGTCATCATGTAAGCCAAATAGGCCCTTAATCCTGCGAACTTTTCTTCATATGTTCCAGGCATTTTATTGATCAATGATTCTTTCATATGAACCACTTCATCATGTGAAAGTGGAAGGATATAGTTTTCCGTCGTAAAATAGGTTAATGAAAATGTAATTTTATTGTGACAGCCGCTTCTGAAAAACGGATCCTGCTTCATATATAGTAGCGTATCATTCATCCAGCCCATGTTCCACTTGAAATTAAACCCAAGACCACCTTTATCTACCGGCTTTGTAACCATTGGCCAAGCGGTGGATTCTTCAGCAATCATGAGCGCATTGGGGAAATTCAAAAATACCGCGCAGTTTAAATCCTTAAAAAAATCGATCGCTTCCAGATTCTCATGTCCGCCATATTTATTCGGTCTCCATTCTTTCCCTCTTCTTCCGTAATCCAGATACAACATGGAAGCTACCGCATCTACGCGAAGGCCGTCGATATGAAATTGTTCAAACCAGAAAATCGCGTTGGAAATCAAGAAGCTCTTTACTTCATTTCGCCCCCAGTCAAAAATCATCGTTCCCCATGATTTATGTTCGTTTTTTAACCGGTCCTGGTATTCGTAACAAGCATTACCGTCGAAACGGTAAAGTCCCGCCTCATCTTTTGGAAAGTGTCCGGGAACCCAATCTAGAATGACGCCGATGTTCTCTCTGTGGCAGCGGTCTACAAACGCCATAAACCCATGAGGTGTTCCGTACCTCGACGTCACCGCATAAAAGCCTGTACCCTGGTAACCCCAGGATCCGTCAAAGGGATATTCTGCCATAGGCATAAGTTCGATATGCGTGTAGCCCATATCCTTTACATAGGGTATGAACTCGTCTGCCATTTTATGATAATCGAAATAATTTCCGTCCTGGTACTTTCTCCATGATCCGAAATGTACTTCATAAATATTCATTGCTTCCTGATATGGAACCCTTTTTTTCTTTTCCTTCTGCCACTCTTCATCCTGCCACATGTAATTATCAAGGGTAAAGGTTTTTGAGCCGGTCGCCGGTCTCAGTTCGCTGTGAAACCCATACGGATCTGCTTTAAAAAACCGATTGCCTTGCTGGTCTTTCAAGATATACTTATAGGGCGTAAATTCCGGTAATTCCGGTACAAACGCTTCCCAGATTCCTTGCTCTGTTATTTTTTCCATCGGGTTTTTTTCTGACCACCCATTAAAATCTCCTGCAACATATACCTTCGCCGCATTCGGCGCCCAAACACGAAAAACAAACCCTGGTTTCCCTTCCCTATTTTCAGGATGGGCGCCCATGATTTCATATGCTCTCTGGGCTGTGCCCTGATGAAAAAGATATGTTTGATATTTGATCGTAGCATCGGTGTGTGTATTCATCTTTTCCCTCTCTATACCTCATTTTATATACCTCAAGTCCGTTTCGCTAAGCGTTCTCCCTTTTCAACAAAGCGACGCACTCAATGTGTTTTGTAAACGGAAAATTGTCAAACGTTTTTATTCTCTCTGTTTTATACTTATTGTATTGTAAATAGTATAAATTTTCTACTAGTGTCTTTGGATTACAGGAAATATAGACAATTTGGCTTGTGTCATATCGGATAATTTGATCGAGCGCTTTCGGATGAATACCGACGCGCGGCGGATCCAAAACGATCACATCCGGCTTTTCTGTTATATTCCGCAACGCTTCAAAAACATCACCTGCAATAAAATCGCAGTTTTTAAGTCCATTCAGCGCTGCATTTTCTCTTGCCGCGCTCGCAGCCTCTTGTACAATCTCAACTCCGATTACACTTTTCGCCTTTTTAGCCATGACCTGGGAAATCGTTCCTGTACCACAATAAAGATCAAAAACCGTTTTCCCTTCTAAGTCGTCTATCATTCCAATCGCTTCCTGATACAAACGCTCTACGGCGGCAATATTGGTCTGAAAAAATGAAAACGCGCTCACTTTAAAGTCAAGATCCAAAATGCGCTCCATATAGTAGTCACGTCCCCAAAGAACGTTCAAATGTTCACAGCAAATAGAGTCCGCGAGACCGTCATCTATGGTATTTAGTATCCCAACAATGCCATTGTTTAGTTTCAAATCAAGTAATCGTTTTATGAATTCATCTTTATCCAGGTTTCCCTGTGAAGAAGTAACCAGGTTTACAAGCAGCTCACCCGTTCCCTCTCCTTTTCGAATAATCAAATGACGTAAAAATCCAGAATGGGTTTTTTTATTATAAAACAAATATCCTTTTTCTTTACAAAAATGCAACGCGGCATCCAGAATTAAATTAAAATCCTCGTCCACCAATTGGCATGAGTTAACGGTCACAATCGACATAAACCTTTTTTTCTGATGCATCCCCAGCGTCATTTCTCCATTTTTGACCATATCCCCGAAAGTATACTCCATTTTATTCCTGTATCGATATGACTTGGGGCTTCTGGCGGCGCCAAGGTATTGTTCGAATTGTATATCTTTAGCCTTTAAAAGACGTTTAACTTCTTGATCTTTTATCCGGATTTGTTCCTCATATGGTATCCCCTGATAAACACAGCCTCCACAGTATTCATCGTGTACGCAAATTTCCATATTTGTATTCCTTTCCTGATACTTTAATTATATCAATATCAGACCATTTATTCAAATGAAAAAAAATATCAAACTATTGCAAATAATGCAACAGATTGATCGATGAACTGAGCATAATCAAGATGCTTTACGCTGACGCCACAATGTTTAAAATAAAGAAATAATGAAAAATGCTCCCGCACAATACAAATAAATGCCAAATCGCGTGTGCATGTGGCCTCTTTGCTATAAAAAACAGAACACCGACAGAGTAAAACACTCCTCCTAAAAGCAAAGGCACAAACCCATAAAAGGAGATTAAATCCAGCAACGGCTTAATTATGATAATCGCTGACCAGCCCATAAGTAAATAAAGTATAAGAGAAAGCTTACTCCATTTTTTTACACTGATGGCATTGGCTACAATCCCTAGCAAAGCAAAAAAAAGATTGACACTGAATAACGTCCACCCCAGCGCTCCTCCCAGCAAGGAAAGACAGATCGGCGCATAACTTCCCACGATCAAAAGAAAAATAGAACAATGATCAAATTTTTGAAAAATTCTTTTTATAGAATAAACTCTCATTGAATGGTACAGAGTTGACATCATATATAGACATATTAAACTAAAACAATAAATTGAAGCACTAACAATGTCAAGCGCAACACCCTTTCGCGCAGAGAGAACCAACATCACACAAGTCCCTGCAATCGCTAAGAATGCTCCGATTCCATGGGAAATAGCGTTTAATAATTCTTCTACTTTACCCTGATTGTTAATACTCTCAACATTTGTCACATTTGTCATAAAACAACCCCCCCTTAGGTTTTTTTAGGGGCTATAACCATAAACATGCTTCTTCCTTCTTGGGTAGGCGCCCTCTCAACTGTTCCAACCTCGTTTATTGCATCAGCAAATCTTGCAAATACGTCAGTACCATCGCTTTTATACTTTTGTTGTCTACCCTTAAAACGAATGCTCGCCTTTACTTTATTCCCCTCGGACAAAAATTTACACGCATTT
>Ga0123353_10012098_pt1 | contig 12228 bp, 6 predicted proteins | sample TergutLab28metaG_3_FD_92763 | JGI IMG/M metagenome (GOLD analysis project Ga0123353, IMG submission 92763) | Labiotermes labralis P3 segment gut microbial communities from Petit-Saut dam, French Guiana - Lab288 P3 | ecosystem: Host-associated > Arthropoda: Insects > Digestive system > Gut ... | reverse complement strand
CCACCTTCTTTTCACTGCGCTTCCATTAACAGAAGGAAATGTTTAGGCGCTCTTTGCAAAAATGTTACTTCAGTTTCTTTACTCTTTTTTTTTAATGGGTAAGTCTGAAACTGTTAAAGCCGTTGAGTGTATTGTTAATCAATTCTTTATTGAATCTGCTTTACCCTAACGTAATGCAATACAATGTAACTGAACTGAATCGTTACGGTGATATTTTCCATTTATCTGATGAACAGCAACTCAATATCATATCATCAGCGGCACTGTGAAAGCTGCCATTATCAGCAACATTCTGTACATAAAGCTTCTGTCATCCTAACTTATGGGCAAATAGCCTACTGAAACAGGTAAATGTCTAACAGCAGTTAGGGAGAATGCAGTTTCCGTGAGTATTATACGTAGATACACAGCTTGTTATTGTTATCGTTAGTGGTAATTATTGCTTAAGAACAAAGAATTCACAAATTGTTGGATTATAATCCAACAAACAATGTTTGTAGCTAATATCCCAGAAATAAATTCTTTCTTTCCATCTTACATCTTCATGTACTTTACACATCCAATCTATATTTTTGCTGTAAAGCTTCTCTTAAATATTCGCTAATACCATTTTGTCTATTTCTTCATTTACTTCCTTTTCCAACCCTCCATCTTTACATTATTTTAGGTCAATCCGAAATATTTCTTGCTTTACATTCACCATCTGCTGTAACAAACATAACCGACACTTCACTGTCGCTCACAACTCTCACCTTTCTGTCGTTCTACAAATTCTCATTTAGACATATCACTTGCAAAGAGTCTGTGCACTTTAATTATTTCCCTAAAAGACATTACATTGATTTTATTTTAACCTTTGTACCGTATATTTTTTTACCATATGTAATAAAAAAATACCACCAAGACTGCAAGAACACGTGTATGTAACTTAGCGGGCACGGAGTGAGAGCTCCCTGAGAATGACGCATTGGCGTTGAAATATGTAGGAGCGATAAAGAAAGAACAGTATAATAAGAACTGTCAATCAAGTGTACATTTGTTTGTTCATTATATACATTCCATTGATTCTATCAGTTTGTTGCGACCCCTCTTCAAGATCCCACACCATAACAACGTACGAGTATATCATTCTGGATTCACTAACATATCATATGCCTCCCATAAATCCAACCCCTCGTCCGTACCTAAGGTGATCCTTACCCTAGGTCACGTGGAAAGCGGTAACAAGTGTGGAAGGTGCACTCTGTGTAGGGTTACTACGCCACATGCTGGCTAACGGGACTCTGGTCTACCCAAGCCAAGGTGGAAGGTATCGTGCCGAAGGCTGCATGGCACTGGGGTAGTCATAGCAGTGTCTTAAACGATACCCTTGGGGACCCAGGCCGTACCCCATTGTATGTAGGCCTTCCATCTGCATGGAGTTCCGTTGAAGATGACGTTATGTTTTCTCCCCGTTTCGTGAGACAGCTCCTTAATAAGAGATATGAATAAATGAGTAAATCATTGGCTATGGAAACGAAGCATATGTCTCCATAGGAGCCCTGATGGGGGAACATGGAGTGGGTTTCCTTTACCAGGTACTATGGCAGAAAGGTGAGACTGATTTATCAGGATAACCTGTTTATTGGGGAATACCGGGAGATATGTAAAAAAAAAAAGAGTTAGGTGTGTGTGTGTGTGTGTGGCGCGCACCACACACACCTAACCAGGAATTACATATGCGACCACATGTACCAAGATTTTGTCATAACAACACTACTATATTGTATTTTATCATTGCAATAATTCATAAATTTAGCTGACACAACTTACAAACTCCATGAAGATGGTGTATTAACACCGAAACATGTCGGAGTAATTTTAATATAAATTTTCACTACTTATTTGTGCATACGTTGGTATATATTAAATTTTATAAACTAATATGCACGGTATGAACATGAAAAATTCCCGCACCTATACGCCGGTCCCAGTGGCCGCGCGGTCTAAGGCGTAAGTCTGCTGCCGTTCACCTGCTGAGATTGTGGGTTCGAATTCCACAGGAGGCATGGATGTCTGTCTGTTGTAAGTGTTGTGTGTTGTCAGGTAGAGGTCTCTGCTTCGAATTAATCACCCGTCCAGAAGAGTCGTACCGATTATGGTGTGTCGTTGTGTGTGATCTAGAAACCTCGCGAATGATGAGGCTCTTACCCACTGGAGGCTGTTGTTCTAAAAGAAGAAGAAGAAGAGGAAGAAGAGGAAGATGTTAGTATATACGGATATTGCATCATTGCTTGATTGTACTTTTTCTTTCTTAGTCTGAACTCTTCTATCTACGCATTACAGGTGTAGAATTTTGTTTTTATATATGATACAATGATACAAGCGTGTGCGCATTCACACCAAAACAAACAGACTGTAGATCTAGTTGGATTTGTGATCGACCCATCGCAGAAATGCGTACCTGACAACACACAAAATTCATAACAACGAAAATCCATGCCCCCCCCCCCCCCCCCCGGGATTAGAACCTGCAACATTTGCAATTGAGTGTCAATTAATTTTTTACGTCAGTACACCCAAATCTCCGCCGTCACAGAGTAAGGCGACTAACCACTTGAACCATGGAACGGTCACTTTAGAAGTGAGATTACACTGACTTTTATAAAGAGCCAGCCCTTACCGCGCAGTAAACATTCTCTTTCTCAGTTATAATAACGAAACTGATATTGCTGTATAGGGAAATATTTTCTCTTTGTTCTCAGAATCATATGAAACACACAAATACGTTGCGATGCAATATTTATATTTTGTAGATGTATAAAACGCGAGGTACATAAAGTTTCCACGTGGCTTTAGAGCGCTAAGCACTGTCGGAACGGACGAAGAGTCTTCCAAAATTAGTGCCTGGAACTGGTGCAGGCCAGATTGTCTCAGTGCTACGATAAGGGAAATAACGTGTTTGATTACAGCGGAGTAGAGGGATACCGCCACGCATTATCTGCGATGGTACTTAATGGAGTTGTGCAGTTAACTTCAACTTCCGACGGTTAGTTTCTCGCCGAAAGAACCACCGGTAGGCTCTGAATTCGAGGCATGGCGTGACAATCCAGACTGGAGGGACTGGACAAGAGAAAGTTCCCTTGCACAATTATTGGAACCGAACCACGTCCATCCAGACCGTAGGCTAGTCACCATATACAGTGAGCTTCGTCGACTTCAGAAAAATTTCCCATATATTTTTAGTCTTTATTCAAATACTCAAAGTGAGGAAAAGGAAACAAATATGTGCTATTTAAGTCATTTACATATAATTTCTATTTCTGGCACAACAAGTTGCATACAAGGAATATATTCAGTTGTCCAGAATGTATAAAATCACAGAAGGTTGCGTTCCATTTCTTACTCCAGTGTCTCTATGCGCAACTTCCTCTTCCTGTTGACGATTCTGCCTGTTGGCAGTGATCTGCCGGCCAATCGACCAACTGGCTGACATCTGTGTTGTTCTTTTGCAAATACTTCAGCACCTGTTGCGCTGTCGCTTTGTTAGGGTGCTTGCTTCGATACACCACATAAACATAAGCTGCAAGCAGTTGGTCGGCAGTTGTCAGATTTGAACATTATGATGTGTAATTGACTAAATTGTGACTAAAATAAAGTTCTCATGTTTCTACCGTCGCCGCATCTCCCCCCATATTTTCCCCTTCCAGTACATTTCCCTATATTCCCTTCCTCTCTTATTCACATTCAGTACAAATATACAATCTGGCTACACATAGCGTTTGGTAGCGCAAATGGTTGACATAGGCCTTAGCGGAAAGCACAAGAATACATCGGAAAGCAGAAATTTTGATGTTGATCTTACTGGTTTGTGTGTTGCAGATTCCTTCTGGTTTTGAATCGATTTGATGGAAAAATATGTGCGATTTTACTTTGCGCGTGGAAATTTATTGGTTAATGTTGATCAACAGAATTATATGCCAACACAAACTCAAAAAAAAAAGAAACACAATGCAAGTGTAACTGTAATATTGTGGTGCGGTTGTGTAACTGTTGTTAAAGTGGAAGAGCAATAAGTTGTTCATACTCTGAGTGTGTCTCTAGCCTATCTAACCACCATGCAAAGCGCATACGCCGTGTTATGCTATCATGTGTTCCGTGTCTCTCTGTACCATATTTTTCCACATTATCTCTAATCGTCACCTGTTTTCAGGTAAGAAATATTTACACATAAAATACCTTTCTTGATTTGTCTACAGATTCGCTCGGAAAAGTTTATTATTTAAGAAGAGTTAGTCGCAATGTTGTCATGTATACTCATTTGTGTTTGTGTAAATACACACTATCCTTGTCAGAATTGAGCAAATCCTGAAGTTTCTCTAAATTTTTTTTTTAAAAGTTCCCATATATCAACGTTTTTGAAAATCCTTCCAATGGAACGGGTTTATTCGATGTGTACGGACGCAAGGACGGACAGCCAACACGAACCTAATAATTGTTTTCGGATATGTGCGAAGTGCCTGATAGAGTTCACTTGTCATACATTAAAATATTTACATGGCACGGACTTAAATTTGTTGGACTCTAAGGGACAGTGCTTGGAAATGACGTAACTGTCGTAGCCAAATGCTATGGCGTAGTATTGCCCACTCCAGATGTCTGAAAAACTGACATAAGTGAATGTTATTGTGTAGAGAATTTCTTTAGAAGTTAAATACTGGAATTACTTTGTGTGAGTTTGGGAGAGATTGCAAATTACTGACCTACACTTTACAAATTCAGCAGTACCATATTGTAACAGTATTACAGTACGATATTGTTGGTTGTTTGGATAATATGTAAATGTCTGAGAAAAGATTGCTGTGTGCTGTTGATGAAATGGAGAAACTGATAGAAGATGGTGAATATCTGTCGAGATATGAGTCTGAAACATTCAACACAAAAGTTTGAACAACCACTTATCTATTAACTTGTTTGGTGGATTTCAAAATTTGAGAGAGAAAACAAGACACAATTAACATAAGGTAAAACATTATTCAAACAGAAGTCCAAAGTGCTGTCTTTTTAAGAATGGGTAGAAAATAACAAAGAATAAATAATATCTAAGGGCACAGATTATTTGATGTTCTGTTTCGCATCAATCGCATTTACAAAATATGTCCTAATAAAACCAGGACACAAGTGTGACAATAATCTGTTGTTTTTAACGTGTTGTTTACATTCTGAAAATTTGTATTACCCGTTTGTCATGTTCATCACTGAATGTGTGCTTGATAATACAAATATGTTGGAGATTCCTATTGAATAGCAGCGTGCATCAGCCGTTCGTACGCATCAATCAGTGAAAAGGTGTCTAAATCCTCTAAACCACCAATTCTGTAGCTGTGGTTCGCCCAGCACTGCTGGTATTGAAGCCATTATTCACATTTACGCGACCTTAATAAAAAAATCGAAAAATAAGAATGATAAACAAAACGTACGAACAAAACATACGCCACATCTCTTTCTCAATAGGCAACGTTGCTGTCAAAATTATATAATTCCTACCTGTTGTCTTCCGGTTTTTCCCATTTTCATCTTTCTGAGTGCAATAAAAATACCGCTGTGGTGTTACAATGAAATACATTCTAACCCTTCTATAACGTTATCGGTTTATGCGAAACCTCGTATAAAGTGATAAATAGTGTATGGTACCAAGTACGTCCTCACTGTTCACTATGAAATTATACGCTGTAGTTGAAAGAACTCTCTATTAAACGACACAAAATGTTCAGTGCTTTTTGTGACTTTATTGATAATAGCAGATAATCAGCAGCAAGTTGGTTTTAAATTCCTGCACTTTATGAAAACTAATTGTTTTTGCCCCTTATGTCTCTTTTCAAAGTAAACACAGTGGACCCACAGACAACACACATCTGCTGTTCTCCCACTCGTCCTATTCACTAAACACAGTGAACCCACAGACAACACACATCTGCTGTTTCCCACTCGTCCTATTCACTAAACACAATGGACCCACAGACAACACACATATGCTGTTCTCCCACTCGTCCTATTCACTAAACACAGTGGACCCACAGACAACACACATCTGCTGTTCTCCCACTCGTCCCATTCACTAAACACAGTGAACCCACAGACAACACACATCTGCTGTTCTCCCACTCGTCCTATTCACTAAACACAGTGGACCCACAGACAACACACATCTGCTGTTCTCCCACTCGTCCTATTCACTAAACGCAGATAGAAGCCTGAACGTCGTTTGCAAGTCATTCTTCGCTTTTATATATACCAAATTTTCAAGCAAGTACACGGATACCATTTCGTATTATGTTTAGACCAATTCTTCCTAAATTTGCTGCTTCCTTTATCATTTGATAACCAAAAGTTCCTTGCTATTTGTTCTCTGTTAGTGATAGAGACATTAAGCAAACTGCACGGAGAATTGTTTGGGGGGAAATGTATATCAGGATCAAACAAGCTTCTTTCTGCTCTGTATACGGTAACTGTTGCAGGAACTTCACATATCATGTAGACATCAAGATATACTGTAAGTACACATTACTCATCAGCGTGTGGTGCCTTCTGTAGCTAGTAATGCAAGTGTCATGATGGTAATTGTGGTGACGTTGAGCCGTGCCCACGGGGCCCAGCTCAAAGGTCGTTCCTCTGCAGAAGTTTTACATCGCGAACTTTGCATCCTGTCATCACTATCCCTGGCTTATCGTCCGGCGACTGGCTGCCGCGAATGGGTCAAAGGATTAGGGGCGGTTACAGAGAGTTTACCTAACGGGCAACTGAAGCCCGGTCTCGGAGTCTTACAGTTACCACTGCAACTTCTATAACTACTTCTTCGTCTTCATCACTGACGGGCTGGCCAGCCGAGAAGATCTAGTCCGCTGAGTTGTTCGCCCTGGCAACGGGACCGGCGGTCTGGTATGAACGTGAGTTGAAAATTTGTCCTTCGGTTTGGTATTTCAAAAATATGACGCGCTTCACTCATTAGGTATTTCATACTGGACGTCGACCCCGGGGGCCAGGTGTAAGGCTAAAGGGCCGCTTTCTTTCTTTGTATTCCATGTAAGTTTAGTTTGTATTTTGTGTACAAGTCATTCTGACTTTTACGGTCCTAAGCATTTGTGTGATCAGGCACGTTTTGTAACGCTCCTGTTGTATTTGAGTTGACTCTGTTGTGTGAGTCGTATGGTAGTCTGAGATTACGTAACGTTGTAGTGGTAGCTTGTTAGTAGCTTGAGGCAAGGGCCTGTTGAAACACGCGGCTAGTGTATCATATGTTACCTAAGGGGTCTACGAGCGTTAGATGATTCACTGTGAAGGCCGTTTGTTCTGGTTTTGCATATTCATGTGTTTTGTGTCTGTTTAATTTTGTATAAAGACAATTGTACTCAGAATATATTTCTACTACTTACTGATGTGTAGTGCATTGCTTGGAAGCGTATTGCGTGGCTGCATTACTTACGATCCCCACAAGAGTTCATCGTTGCGGGACCCAGCCGCCCAAACGGCCGACGGGGAGGTACAAATTGCCGGGCCCCCGTTAATTCTATCTAGTGCCATCACTCCTCTCGGGGTGGCGATCCCCTGGGCTCAACGTGAAAAGTAATGTTAACAGACAAAGCTCTTTAGAACTAACAGATAGTATGGTGACATCTTGTGAACTGCCTCAATAAGACCTGAATTTTCACAGGCATTCTGCAAATTTGCAGGCCGCTTTTACGGCGTTCGCAAAGTTAGGAAAATGTACTGTTAGAGTTTTACGAATGTATCAATAGAAAATTATTAGTTCATTAAAATCCGACAAGAATACCGGATGATTTACACGTGGAGGTTTCAGGAAGGAAATGGTAGTGACGTGACAATGAATAATGCAAGAGAAGACACGAACGAAATTCAGAATGGCTGACCTTCAGCGTGAAAACTGAATTCGTGTTTCTCGGAATTAAAGAAGGTGTGTCTACAGACGGGCTGTTTGTATATGTGTTTTGACTTGACACCAATACCGTCTGTAAGAAAGGAATATCTTCATCCCTTCTTTAGATTTTCAAACTTCTTTAAAAATTGTCAGCAAAGTAGTGATAAGCGACTGTTAGGTTTATCTTTTTGTCCATCTCTCTGTCTGTCTTTCCGCAACTTCTTCCGCAAGGGACGGATTTTCCTCTAATTATATATTTGTGAATTATTCGAAATCTGTTTAGAAAATTCATGTCTCATTAAAGTATGTCAACAATAACTGTTGCTTTACAAGACGTTCTATCCACATTTATGATCAGGTCTTGTCGATTCCTTCTTATAACTTTAAAATTCGAGACAAATATTAGAAAATTTCAAAACAAATTGAATGTTCGGTCAGTATTATAATACATTACTGAATGGAAAGAATGGGCTGTGGTTTGCTGTATAACGTAGGGAAGAATACGGACAAACACTGATAGTATTTAATACTTATTGTTTCATATTTGGTTAATTCCGTCTGATCTGGCAAAATGATTCACGGCAACACTGACAGAAAATGAGAAATTACGCAACGACCTTTATATCATTAGGATAAGTTTTACCAAATTGCGCGTCCAAGAGTTAGAAAAGGTAGTCTAAAACCTGTTAAGGAAAAAGGTATTTCGTGTTTCGAAACCGATAAAGAAGGTTTTTAAAGTGAATGTCGAGCAAGTGATATGGAATTATCTTAGTACCTGATTAACAACGAAGAACTTTGCCATCAAGACTGAAGGTCAGCGGGAAATAATTCAGGGTTTTAAAAACTTGAGAAAAGACAGACAGACAGACGGACGGACGGACGAACAGACAGACAAACAGACAGGCAGGCAGGCAGGGAGGCAGACTGACAGACTAGCAGATTGAAACGGTTTGACCAATTCTAAAAACGAAAACCCCACTTTAATTCATTTGTCTCGCACTGTGTAATTCTTTTCATTCTGTAATTCATGGATTACACAACAGTCTGTCTACAACAACAGACTGGACATGGAGCGCACAAAAACTCCTCTACGGTTGGTGTCGTTTCACTTTTATGCGGGAAATTGTCAGGTGACTGACATTAGCCATTCAATCCCATTTATACCGATGTTAAGGAAGGAGTAGAGCTATACTTCTACTTCCTTTCTGGGCAGTTATGGTCTGTTCTAGTTTGAACCTTATCTTTTGCCAACGAGAAGTGTGAGACGCAGTTTGTTGCAATGTATCATGTATGTGACCGCTGTGTTGGTAATCGCTGTGCTGACTGCAGATAGTTCAGGCAGGACGGTACTTCGGTAGTGATTGTCAGTGTTGGTTAGAGAAGTTAATATTATTCAGAATGCTAAGGACACAAACATCTAACCTCACTGGCGTTTGATGAAGATCGCCTGTACGTTAATATGTGTGGATAGGTTTTCATGAGATGTTTCATTGATTTAATCTTTTCTTTCTTTCTGTATCTGTCCTTTTCTACCTACTCATTGTAGTTTTTCTATTACACTTTTGCGTATGATGCAGTTAGAGAAAAGCTCGCGCCTTCGCACATACACGCACGCACGCACAAACACATAGTAGAACACGTCAGGCAGATTGACCAGCCCGTCGCAGTGATCTCTACTTGACAAAACTCAACACTGACAAAAGAGAGACAGTTTTGACCCTGTGGGATATGAACCCGCAGTCTTTGCAATTGATTGTAAACTAATTTTTTTTACCTATATACTTTGTTTTGGTTTTTGTGGCATCAATGATGAAAGGTCTTCTTCTTCACCTCGCGACCCCAAGCCAGGGAGCGTGTCTGTCACATTTACCCAACAACCTTGGTTTAGGTCGATAGCGCAAGACCTAATCCCTTTCACATTTCCCTAAATTCGTGGGATAGTGACAGCAAACCCTCATGGACGGATTGCCCCTGTTCTTCCTCCTACAACACTACATCATTATCAGACCTACAGAAAAGACACGTTGTAGACAATCGTAACATATTTCGGTGCGTTGAACTTGTGGAGTGATTTCGGGCCTGAAACATACAAGATGCCTCAGTGGACATACAGATAAACAATAAGTGCTGCAAAATATCGTAACAACAGTCTACACTAAAGGTAGCATGATCACAGCTGTGAGCAACATTGTGTGACCAATGTGGATTAAATGGTGTAACAATTTGAGAAGTGTTCAGCATGTCAAACATCAGGACGTGCCTCATTCTGTCATTCGCACATTTCCTGTCTCGTTAGTACTGAAAGAAACATCATATCTGGGAAATGCCAAGTCTTACTCTAAACCCATAGTTAAATTCGCATCATGTTTTGCGAAAGGAGATTCTGTGTGTCTTCTTTTTCCTCTACGTGATGATCATTAAAATTCATCGCGGAGCCAAGCAGCTGTTTGTATTTTACGAAAGTTTTAATAATTTTAAAGGTTTTTGCAAAATTGCATAAATCGACTATCAGGTTTGCTATGTCGTCAGGCCGTCCATCTATCACTTTTTCTACATGTAACAATCGACCTCACACTAGAATAATTTCCATGATATTTTTAATTAGTTTTTGAAAATCTGTTGAGAAATTTAAAGTTTGAGTAAAATATTACAAGTATAACAACACTGTACATGAAGGCCTGTGTACATTATGATAATATCAATATGCGTTCTTATTGCAATAAGAATTATTTAGACAATTTATAGAGAATTTCAAAGTACGTATTTACTTTCAGTATGTTTGCTGGGATAAACCGAGAAAAGTGGTATTGCCAGATAGGCCAGAGACAACGATATGATTGAGCGAATGCGCAGTACATGCTGGGTAACTAAAGCTACAAACATTCCCTCGGATATCGAATATTTAATAATGTTCAAAGACAACTCTAATAATTCGGACGATCCTCTGTGTTACGTAACTGCATATTGGCTGTCGCTTTTGTAATTTAGCGTTTTGTTTGCGTGTTATGAGGCCGTATGCTGAATATTACATAATTTTAACACGTGATGAACAACTGTAATTGTGACAATGCTGAAGAATATTGTGACATGCATCGGTAAACTTCTTTAATTCTATGCCATTTCGTGAACAACACTCTAACTTCCTGTTTCATTTGAGTGTTTGATGCAAGAATTGATAATAAATTTTGGGTATGAATTCAGGCCAAAATGCAAAGTGTCATGAAAACGCTGTGAAGTTTATGTATATAAATATGTAAACACAAATTATATACTTTTCCCTACATTATTCTCTTAAAAATATGCTAATCGTAATTTTTCTATTTCTTCCTTCTATCTTTTAGCCTTTCGTCTGTACATTATTTTATGCTATTCATAACTGTTTCTTGCAGTTTTTTCACCATCTGCTGTAACAAACATAACCAACACCTCACTGTCACTCACAACACTCACCCATTTTCCTATTCTACAAATTCTCATTTAGCCATGCTACTTGCAGCAAGTCTGTGCACTTCCATTATTTCCCTAAAAGACTTTCCATTTATTTTTTCGGTTTGTTGCCACCCCTTTCTAGGCTCCACACCTCAAAACCGAATATAATTCTAGATTAATTAAGCACCTTTTACTCATTTTCCCAATTCAGGTCTTTAAGCAACAATGGGGGGGGACAATAAAGCTTCTAATCTCTTCCCACCTTGTAATACATTTTGATTACCTTTCACTAATATTCTGGTGACTTAGCATTAAAGCATATTGTTCATTGTAGAACTCAGGAAGTTGAGAATTAGACACAACTTGTTATATGTAAAACTGTAAAGAGCCCTGCTGTTTTTGAGAATTCACCCCTCTTATGTGACCGTCCTGTAAAACCGAGAATGAACCAGAGTATCAAATTAAACGTAAATCTATATGCTTTATCCCCCGCAAATATGTGTGACATGCACATCTACACGTAGAGTGTCAGCTGTTGCTGCAAAGCTGGTAACACTTCAATTTTTCGACTAATTTCAAGAGGTGCTGTAGGTCTTAATCAGAATAATTTCAGCTGTTGCTGAAGCATTATGCGCGGAGATAGAGATGAGTGTCGACTTTTGTAGAGTATTGTTTTCAGCTTTGTATCTTAAAGTTTGAAAACGGCGACACAAATAATAAAAGAACTGAGAACACTAACAGTGTAGGTGATTGTGACAGTAGCTGTTACAGTGTAGGTGATTGTGACAGTAGCTGTTACAGTGTAGGTGATTGTGACAGTAGCTGTTACAGTGTAGGGGATTGTGACAGTAGCTGTTACAGTGTAGGTGATTGTGACAGTAGCT
>Ga0123353_10012096_pt1 | contig 12229 bp, 9 predicted proteins | sample TergutLab28metaG_3_FD_92763 | JGI IMG/M metagenome (GOLD analysis project Ga0123353, IMG submission 92763) | Labiotermes labralis P3 segment gut microbial communities from Petit-Saut dam, French Guiana - Lab288 P3 | ecosystem: Host-associated > Arthropoda: Insects > Digestive system > Gut ... | reverse complement strand
TGCGGTAAGGAACTGTCAGAGTCAAATGGTGCGGTAGCACCATTCTGACTCCTGACTCCTGTATTCTGCTCCACGGAATGCGATAAGGCTGAAAATGGCATGTTAATTTCTGGCGAAAGCCTAGCACAACGAAGAGCCTTTTGAAAGTGCTCTCCGTCGCATTGTGTCGCAACGTATGGTAAAATGTACCGAACACTCTTACCCTCTGCAATCCGCATGAAACGTTCTTCACTGTTTGTTTTGCTGTTTCTTTTCTCCCCCTTTTGTTTTGGCGGGGAATGGTTTGTCGCCCCGAACGGCAGCGACACTCATCCCGGCACCCAAGCGGCTCCCTTTGCCACGATTGCTAAAGCAAGAGATGTCGCTCGCACCGCCGCCGGTCCTCATACCATCCGGCTCGCCGCTGGGGTGTATGAGTTGACCGAACCACTTACCTTCGACGAACGCGACTCCAACGTTCGCTACATCGGCGAAGGAGCGAACACGATTTTGAGTGGCGGACGCTCGCTCGATGGTTGGAAAAAAGAGAGCGGTGTCTCGAGACCAGTGGTGCTTGGTGATGAAGTTTGGTACGCCGATCTGCCAAAGGAAAACGGACGCGATCTCTACTCCGAGCAACTTTTCGTCAATGGTCGCCGCGCCACGCGAGCACGGACTCCGAACAACGGCTTCTTCCGTCCGCAAGATGTTCAGCAGGAAATCCCGATCAGCACGCAGAATCCGCGAGAGCGATCCGTCGCGCAGACAATCATGCCGCAAAAGGGAGAACTCGATTTTCTCAAAGAGACACCGCAAGAAGAACTCCGCTTCGGACAGTTCGTCATTCATCATAACTGGGACACGACGCGACGGATCATTCTTGGTTACGACGAGAAAAACGACCGCCTCCTCATGAAGGGAGAGCCGATGAAGCATTGGAATCCATGGCGGACAACCTCGCTCTACTTCATTGAAAATGTTCGCGCGGCGTTCGACGAACCGGGAGAATGGTTCTACGATGGTGTCAACAGCAAAGTGCTCTACCGACCACTCCCCGGCGAACGGATCGAAGACGCAACGTTTATCGTTCCCCGAAGTGGACTGAACCAACTGCTCCTCATCAAGGGAAAGCCGGAGCAACGTGCGACGAATATCAGGTTTGAGAAGATGACGTTCGCTTATACCGATTCGCCGCGCCGGGAAAATCTGATGCGAGCGGCAGGACTCGATCCGGCAGTCACGGGCGACCTCGCGTTTCCCGGTCCGATGCAGGTCAATCCCGAACAAGCCGTCTTTTGGGCAGCCGCAATTATTGATGTCGAAAATAGCGACGGCGTTGCGATTGTCGATTGCGAAATCACCAACATCGGCGAATATGCGATTTGGATCAAGAACTCTGAACGATGTCGCGTGGAACGTTGTGCGATGACAGAACTAGGCGCGGGGGGCGTGCGAGTGGGGGGAGTCGGCTCGACAAAGTTCAATGTGATCGACAACAACATCATCCATCGTGGTGGTCGGCTGTACGCTCCGGCGGTTGGTATCTGGCTTGGTCAAGGAACGGAGGACAACCAAGTGACGCACAATGACATCGGCGATTTTTACTACACGGGAATTTCTCTCGGCTGGGTTTGGGGCTATCGAGGCGGCGTTTGCTTCCGTAACAAGGTGGAGTTCAATCACATTCACAATCTCGGACAAGGTGCTCTTGCCGATATGGGGGGCGTTTATACGCTTGGCAATATGGCAGGAACGCGGGTTTGCAACAATGTAATCCATAGCGTAAAGTCTTATTCTTACGGAGGTTGGGGGCTTTATCCCGACGAAGGTTCCGAGGGGCTATTGATGGAAAACAATCTCGTCTATGACACGACGGATGGTTCGTTTCATCAACATTACGGTAAGGAAAATATGATTCGCAACAACATTCTGGCATTCAGCACGCCGCATCAAGTGGCGATTACGCGGGTGGAGGAGCATCTTTCGCTGACGTTTGAAAGGAACATCATCTATTGGACGGAAGGTTCGGCGATTGGCTATCAGACGGAACGAGCCAAAACCGAGTTCAAAAACAATTTGTGGTGGCGGGCGGACGCAGACGGAAATCCACTCCCCTTCGACTTCAAGGGACAATCGCACGAAGAATGGCTCAAGAAAGATGTTGGCGGGATCGTTGCTGATCCTCTCTTTGTCGATGCGAAGAAGCGAGATTTTCGTTTGCGAGAAGGTTCTCCAGCGAAGCAAATCGGTTTCGTGCCATTCGATTTTTCCAAAGCGGGAGTCTATGGGGATGCAAGTTGGGTGCAGCGTGCAAAGAATTTCGTCGCGCCGGTGCATCCGAACGTTCCGCCGATTCCGCCGTTCAGACTTTCCGATGGCTTCGAGACGCAACGTCAGGAACCGGTTTTGAAAGGTACGGGCAGCGACGAGGGGAAAAATCTCATTCGTCTGACGAAGGAAAATCCCGCGAGTGGAGAACAGTGTTTGGAAATTGTCTATGCACCGGGTTTGCAACAGCCGTGGAATCCGCATCTGTATTACACTCCCGATTATTCGCAGGGGCTTGTGCGGATTGCGTTTTCGCTCCGCATGCAGGAGAATGCCGAAGTCGATGTTGAACTGCGGGACAGGTCGAGTCCGTACAAAGTCGGTCCCCGTTTTCGCGTGACGAAGGGGAAACTGCAAGTTGGCGGCAAAGAGCATGCGGTGCCGGTGAATGAATGGATACGCTACGAAATTCTCACACAAGTCGGCGAGCAGTCCACGAACGATTGGACGCTCGCACTGACGTTAGCGGACGGAACGAAGCAGGCGATTGCAGGTTTGTCCTACCAACACGCCAACTGGCGAGCCCTCCACTGGTTCGGCTTCACCAGCCCGGCAAAGTCAACGGATAAAACGACGTATTTCCTTGACGACATGGAAATCAGCAAGGAGTAGCCCCAGAGCTTTTTCGGTTTTACGCCTCCGCCCAGCTCTGTTTGAGGAACTCGAGCGTTTTTGGCACTTCAATGGCACCCTTGTCGTCGCCGCCGAGACACCCACACTCGAAACTCATAAAGTCAGTATAGCCGATATATTTCAAACCGCGAAAACCGGCAACGAACGATTGCGCCGGGTCCTGACCGGGCAAAACACGTCTGTTTCCGGAACCGAAATGCACGTGCTTGACATATTTTCCGCCAGCGATAAACGCTCCCATATCGCACTGTTCCTCGTAGAACATGTGGTAGAAATCCCCCATTGTTTTTACCCCCTCGCTTTGGCTGTCGCGGCATATTGCTGCACCATCGGCAACTTGACGCAAGAACCACGCTTCTTTCCGATTAAGGGGTTCGAGAATAATATTGGTCTTGAGGCTCGCGGCATAGTCGCCGACTTCCTTGAGGAATCCTCCTTTGATCTCCTTCGTGTTCGGATCGATGTCGATGAGGGACTTGCGAAGTTGTTGGTGTGTTCGATTGAGTTGTTCCTGGTCTCTGTTGAACGCAGGAACGAAGATGACACCGTTGCATTCGAGAATCGCCGCTCCTTCGAGCCATTTTTTGAATTTCTCGACACCTTGTCGTGCTTCTTCGGGATCACCCGAACAGGGACTGGCACCAACCCCGCCGCAGATCACACTGACTTTAAGCCCGGCATCGTCTGTCATTTTCTTGTATTCCTTACACTTCGCATGGTCGCCGCCGAAATTTCCGCCGACTTCGATTGCCTCAAAGCCCCACGTTTTCATCTGTACCATTTTTTCGGCATCGGTTTTTCCGGGGATCCAGCCTCTCAACTGGCTAGAAAAACGCAGTCTGGCTTTTGCACGTTGATCTCCCGGCGCACTGGCAGATTGCTGGGCAAAACTGGATGCTGTCGGAAGGGCTGTCACAATACCGGCAATCGCTGTTGCCGCCAGAAAATCTCGTCGTTGCATGGGGAACTCCTGAATAATCGTGGTGAACAATAACTGACTTACCACATTGTACCGAACAAAAAATCTTTTTTCAAGGAAGGATCGCGGCTGCTCATGAGTGGCGACATGTGCCGAATGGCGTTATAGCCCCGGAGCGGGTCATTTTTCGCGTGCGCCCCTACAACCGTCCTACTCCCCCCCCAAAAAAAAGGGTGGAGAGGGGACGTTCTTTCTGCGATTGCCAACCTAAAATGGCATTTCATTTTCCAGCGGAAGACTCATTTCCGATTTTTCTTGTAAAACGCCATGAGACCGTTCGTCGAGGAATCGTGAGCCGTTACCGCTTCACTGCTTTGCAGTTGCGGCAACAACACTCCCGCCAACTGCTTGCCGAGTTCCACCCCCATCTGATCGTAAGAATTGACGTTCCAAACGATTCCCTGCACGAAAATCTTGTGCTCGTACAAAGCAATGAGGGTTCCCAACGTTCGCGGGGTTAGTTTATCGAAGAAAAAGGAGTTCGTTGGTCGGTTGCCCGGAAACACTTTTGAGGGAGCCAGCCGTTTCGCTTCCTCTTCCGATAAGCCCGACTTGCGAAGTTCTGCGGTGGCTTCTTCGAGGGTCTTGCCCGTCATCAGGGCTTCCGTCTGTGCCAGGAAGTTCGAGAGTAATTTTGCGTGGTGGTCCCCCAGCGGATTGTGCGAATTGACTGGTGCCAAAAAGTCGCACGGGATCAATTTTGTTCCTTGATGGATCAACTGATAAAACGCATGCTGCCCGTTCGTTCCCGGTTCCCCCCAGATAATCGGTCCTGTCGAATAATCGACTGGCTGATTGTTTCGGTCGACTCCCTTGCCGTTACTCTCCATATCCCCCTGCTGCAAAAAGGCGGCGAAGCGGTGCATGTACTGATCGTATGGCAAAATCGCGTGGCTGTCGGCATCCCAAAAATTATTGTACCAAACGCCGAGCAAGCCCATCAAGAGCGGAATGTTTTTCTCCGGCTCAGCGGTGCGGAAATGTTCGTCGGCTTCGTAGGCACCCGTTAAGAGGTCCTTGAAGTTGTCATATCCGATTGCCAGCACGATGGACAAGCCGATTGCCGACCAGAGCGAATAGCGTCCGCCGACCCAGTCCCAAAACTCGAACATGTTTTCAGGATCAATGCCGAACGCTTCGACATTGTTGCGGTTCGTGGAAAGAGCGACGAAATGTTTTGCCACGTCCGCCTTATCGCCAAGGGATTCCAAGAGCCATTTTTTTGCCGATTCGGCATTGGTCATTGTTTCCTGCGTGGTGAACGTTTTGGAAGCAACGATGAACAATGTAGTTTCGGGATAAAGATATTTGAGCGTTTCAATGATGTGTGTTCCATCAACATTGGAAACAAAATGCACGTTGAGCCGGGTTCTGTACGGTTTCAGCGATTCCGTCACCATCACCGCGCCCAGATCGGAACCGCCAATGCCGATGTTGACGACATCGGTAATTGGCTCGCCTGTGCAGCCTTTCCAATCTTCGTCCAAGACACGTTGTGAAAATTGCTCCATCTTTGCAAAGACCGCTCGGATGCCGGGCATGACATCTTGTCCATCGACCATCACTGGTTTATTCGATTGATTACGCAGAGCCGTGTGCAACACTGCTCGCCGTTCCGTGATATTGATTTTTTCACCGGCAAACATTTTGTCTCGCCAGCCGAAAACGTCGGTTTCCTTTGCCAAGTTGAGGAGCAGCGAAATCGTTTCGTCGGTGATTCGGTTCTTGGAATAGTCGAAGAGGATGCCCTCGAAGGTGGTGGAGAACTTCTCGAATCGCTTCGGGGCACCGGCAAAGAGTTGCCGCAAGGTCACGGTTTCGAGGGATTGACGATGTTTCTGCAACGCCGACCAAGCGGCGGATTGGGTAAGTTTCGACATGAATAATTTCCAAAAACGGCTGAAGTCGATAAACGCTCCATTCTACCATAAAATTGCAAACACCGTAACCGGTAGTGATGCCCAGAGTGCGGCTCATTTTCGTGTTGCCTAAAATACGCAGACAGCGTATAATGTACGTTGCGAGCACGAAGGGAAAACCACGTTGTTTTCCCTTCGTCTCCTTTGTACTCTTTGTGGTAAAATGACACTGCAAGAGACACGCAACCAACGGACAACAATGACCACACTCCAACGAAGACGGCAAAACCTCTTCAAACGGATCGGCTTTACCTTGCCGATGCGTTTGATGTACTTCCAGCGTGTGAGAATAGCAGTTTCGATCTGATTGTTCTGGCGAGTTCCCATGAAAACGATCTCGTTCTTGACCCCTTTGCGGGTGTCGGAACCGTTCCGGTCGTCTGTAAAAAATTCGGACGACACTTCATTGGCATTGAAAAAAATCCAGAATATGTCAACATTGCGGAGCAACGGATAAAGCGAGCGGAAAAGGAACATTGCAGAATTGTTTATCGGGATTAGTACCGACAATGAAATGATGCGAATTTGCAAAACCATCAAAAAAACGACCGAAACAAATCAATGAAACTTTATCAAAAAAACAATACGACAATCGTTCATGGCGATACGTTAGACGTTTTGGACACAGTGATTGCGGATCATTCCGTTTCGCTCATCTTTGTTGATCCGCCGTATAATATCGGAAAACGATTTTCGCTCTCCTTGGACAAATGGCAATCTGAAGCGGCTTACATTGATTGGTGTAAGCAATGGTTGTCCATTTGTTTGCGAAAGTTAACCCCATCAGGAAGTCTTTACCTGATGTCAAGCACACAGTCCATGCCCTATTTCGACCTGTTTTTACGCGAAAAAATGACAATTCTCTCACGAATCGTGTGGCATTATGACAGTTCGGGTGTCCAAGCAAAGAGTCGTTTTGGTTCCATGTACGAACCGATTCTCCATTGTGTCGTTGACGAAAAAAAATACACGTTCAATGCGGAGGATATTCTTGTCGAGGCAAAAACGGGAGCCAAACGGAACTTGATTGACTACCGAAAAGAGAATCCTGCACCCTACAACACCCAAAAGGTACCGGGAAACGCTTGGTATTTTTCCAGAGTACGCTACAAGATGCTGGAATATGAAGAGCATCCATCGCAAAAACCGGAGGCACTTCTGGAGCGAATTATTAAGACGAGCAGCAATCCCGGCGATGTGGTGTTGGATCCCTTTGCAGGAACATTTACGACATGTGCCGTTGCCCAAAAACTCGGACGAGCCAGCATTGGATTTGAAAAAGAAGAGGAATACATTAAAATCGGTTTACGGCGACTCAACATTCAAACGGAAATCAATGGAGAAAAACTGTTGCCACCACAAAAAAATCACGTCCGGCGAAATAAAAATGGCGTAAAATCTGGGACAACCACACAAAAAACCGTGCAACAATTTTGAAAGTAGAAAATAGAACCATTCAAACCAACCAATAAATTACCAATGATACGCATTGACCACACTCCAACGAAAACGACAAAACCTCTTCAAACGGATCGGCTTTACCTTGCCGATGCGTTTGATGTTTTGCCGTCGTGTGAGAATAACAGTTTCGATCTGATTGTTTGCGATGGTCCCTACGGTGTAACGCAGAACGATTGGGATCAAGTCGGGAACATTCAGGAATTCAATTTGAATCTCATTAAGATTTTTTCAAGAAAATTAAAGCCGGGCGGTGCGCTTTACCTGTTTGGGAAGCCGAATTGCATTGATTTTATCGACTATCGCCCCTATCTCAACTTGCGTTCAAAAATCGTCTGGTATCAACCCAGCCGACTGGCACAGGGGCGAATGAATTACACGAACAACTACGACATGATCTGCTATTTTGTCAAAGGAGATAAACCGAAAACGTACAATTTGGACGACATTCGAGTGGCACAACTGGTTGAATTGGAACATCGTCTCCGTTGTGAGCGGGTTCCTTCAGTGCGTAATGGTCGCTATGGCAAAACGAAATTCGATGACCGAGGCAAGAATCCGGGCAATGTTTGGGGAGACATTAAGCAGTTGACGTACAAGTCGAAAGAGTTGGTGAGCCGAGAAGCATTGAATACCATCCAAAAACCAGAACGCTTAATGGAGCGGCTTATTCTGGCGAGTTCCAATGCAAATGACCTCGTTCTTGATCCCTTTGCGGGTGTGGGGACTGTTCCGGTCGTCTGCAAAAAATTAGGACGACACTTCATTGGCATTGAAAAGAATCCAGAATATGTCAAAATTGCTGAACAACGAATGAAGCAAGCAGAAAAAGAAATAATGAAAGACCTCCTGCGATATGGGACGTGAAATCTATCACAGAATAATAGAATTGGTTCGCAAGGCAGCAAGTCTCGCCCGGTCTGTTGGTATCAACAACCTTTTACAACCGGGATTGATTAAAGAGATGATTATTGCCGACATCTTGGGACATGAATTGATTCATACTAAACGCGATGCCGATGCTCACACGCCAGGAAATCCGAATGAAAAATATGAATATCTCTCATTCAAAGAAGGCGGCTCTGGACAACTTGACCGCATGTTCAAAGCCCCGTCGGAAAAACGTAGGGAATCACTGGCACGGATAACACGAAATCACCGTATCTACTTTGCCGTTTTTTACGAAAAAGAGCAAACAAAATGTAAAGTGATTTATGAAATTATGCCAAATGTTTTGTTGGCAGAAACAGAGCGGCAACTGGATCGGAGCAGTAACGATATTTCCCACGTTGGTTTTACCGAAACGTGGGCAAAAGAAAATGGGAAAATAGTTTTTCAAGATTCTGAACAATAACAAACCAATGATACGCATTTACAACACCCTTACGAAAACGAAGGAAGAGTTCACCCCTGTCGAGCCGGGGAAGGTAGGGATTTATCTCTGCGGACCGACGGTCTATAAGCCGTCGCACATCGGACACATGGTCGGTCCGGTCATCTTCGATGCCATCAAACGCTACCTGCAATATAGTGGCTACGAGGTGAACTACATCATCAACATCACCGATGTCGATGATAAACTGATTGCCGAGTCCCACAGCCGGAAAATGCCGATGTCCGCGATTGCCGAAGAGATGACCGCCGACTATCTGCGAAACCTCGACGCAATGGGCGTAAAGGACTCGGTCAATGCCTTTCCCAAAGTTTCCGACCATATTGGCAACATCATCGACTTCATCCAAGTCCTGATCGACAAAGGATTTGCCTACGCTTCGGATGGCGATGTCTATTACGATGTCGGCAAGTTTGCGGAGTATGGCAAACTCTCGCACCGTTCACTCGATTCGATGACGGGCGAAGGGGGAAGTACCGCCGCCCGGAAGCACACGCCGTTTGACTTCACGCTGTGGAAAGCCGCAAAATCGGCGGACGAACCTTGCTGGGATTCGCCGTGGGGCAATGGACGACCCGGCTGGCATATCGAATGTTCCGTGATGAGCCGCGAACTATTGGGCGAGACTTTCGACATTCATGGCGGCGGACTCGATCTTGTCTTTCCGCATCACGAAAACGAAGTGGCTCAGAGCGAAGCCCGACATGGCAAGCCGATGTGCCGATACTGGATGCACAACGGTCTCATGCAGGCATCCAGCGAGGTCGGCAAACTCGGCGGGAAGAAGACGGAAAAGAGAGCCGGCGACTGTGTCGCCGAAGAGGGGAATCTCGCTTCCCAAGAAGCAGGCAAAATCAGCAAGTCGAAAGGCTCGAACGCCTTTAGCGATATGCTCAAAGAGGTCGAACCAGAAACGATTCGCTTCTTCCTGCTTTCGACGCACTATCGCCGACCGATTGATTTTAGCAGGGAACGCATCGAGGAAGTCGGCAAGGGACTCGAAACGTTTTATCGGTTCTTCAAGCGGTACGAAAAAGTTGCGCAAAAGGAATTTTATTCCATCTCCGCTCCAACATCCCGTAAGCGCGGGGATACGATGCATGTTGACGGAACGCCAGAAGCAGATCACATCATGGAATGTCGAGCAAAATTTCTTGCGGCGATGGACGACGATTTCAACACGGGCGGTGCAATTGGTATTCTGTTCGACTTATTGCGAATTTTGAACAAGATCATAGACGATTGCAAACTCGAAACGAAAGGAATATCCAACAATCCCGTGAAGCACATGAACTTTGTTTCATTGTTGGAGTGCGGCGTATCAATCCTTCGAGAACTCTGCTTGACACTGGGCTTGTTCCAAAAGCCGCCGAAAGAAACAGCAAACGCAGGCGACAGTGAACTCGTCGGCAAGTTGATGACGCTCTTGAGCGAACTCCGTGCCTCCGCGCGGCAGAACAAAGATTTCGCCACGGCAGACAAGATTCGCAAAGACCTCACCGCATTCGGTATCACCCTCGAAGACCGCCCCGGCGGGACGGAGTGGAGTCTTTCGTGAAAATGGATGCGTTCGGAGGTGTGCTGAAATACCGTAGCCGAAAGGCAGTCGGCTACGCTCGCGTAGCCCTTTCGCCGCCCAGAAAGTGTAATCAGGGTTGCCTTGATTTGAAAGAGCGGCTACAATCGAAGAACGTTCGTCACTCTGGACGATGCTCCAAACTGTGACGCACTCCCCTTTTTACCACTCCCCCCCCATGAATACCACTCTTCCTCGTCGTGATTTTTTGTCCCTGAGCGGTGCTGCTGTCCTCGGTTGCTGCTCTTCAGAACTCTTTGCACAGGGTACCGTCGCATCGGACGATCTCGCAGAGTTCGTTCAAGTCAGCAAACGCGATCCCCGGTACTTTGAACTCGCCAACGGCAAACCGTATATTCCAAACGGTCTGAACATGATCAGTCCGCCGTGGACAGACGACGACACCTTGACCAAACTCGAAAACGATTGGTTCAAACCGATGCGGGAAAACAACGTCAATTTCATCCGCATCTGGTTGTCGAATCCGCAATACGAAGTCGAACGGGGGCGAGCCGGAAACTTTGATGAAGGGCGAAAACAAAAACTGAAAAAATTGTTTGCCTTGGCGCGACAATACGGTATCCGCTTGAAACTCTGCACGGAGCATTTTCGGCATCTTGGGGAAGGCAATCAGCCGTGGGCTGCCCGACTGCTCCTCCACAAAGACAACGGTGGTCCGGCGGAAAATACTCAAGATTACTTCACCAGTGAAGCAGGGAAGACGCACTACAAGAAAAAACTTGACTGGTATGCCGAACATTTTGGCAGTGATCCCATCGTTTTTGGCTGGGAATTGTGGAACGAAATGGATGCAGTGACGCGGCTGCCCCATGATGTCATTATGGCGTGGTCCACCGAAATGCTTGCCGAACTGCACCAGCGTTTTCCAAAGAATCTGGCAATGCAAAGTTTGGGCAGTTACGATGTCGAAAACAAGCGGAACGTCTATCGCCGACTCTGCGAACTGCCGGGCAACGATGTGTTGCAGGTTCATCGCTATCTCGATCTCGGTGCTCGGTGGAAAATTTGCGGCGAATCGGCGGCATTGCTGAATGCCGAAGCCGTGAAGGACCTGCTTGCGATGAAAATTCCGAAACCTGTCCTGCTTGCCGAAGGGGGTGCCGTCGAACCGAATCACGCCGGTCCTTTCAAATTGTACAAACAGGACAAGGAGGGCACAATTTTGCATGACGTGCTTTTCGCCCCGTTTTTTGCAGGGGCTGCTGGTCCCGGACATTGTTGGCACTGGGATCATTACGTGGCACCCAACAATTTGTGGTTTCAGTTCGGACGCTTTGCTGCTGTCGTTGACGGTCTCGATCCGCCTGCCGAAAATTTTCAACCGTTTGAACTCGACCACGAACGACTTTACGTCTATGGTCTCCGAGGCAACACGAAAACATTGGTCTGGTGCCGAGACAAACAGAACACGTGGAAAACCGAACTGGAAGAAGAAAAGGCACCCGAAACGTTGCGCGGACTTACCGTGGCTCTCGAAGCCAAGGGGAAGCGAGTGCGGTTCTACGATCCGTGGGAAAACCGTTGGACGGACGGGAAAGCGGAGGACGAAAAAATTGTCCTGCCGAATTTCCGACGTTCGCTCGTCGTTTCGGTGGGATAATATACAGTACGCGGGCATAACTGAGTCGTTTTTGCTCAGTCCCCACAGGACATAGACGGCAGACAGCAAACGGCGGACAGCAGCAGGCGCAAGCGGTGAAGTACGAAAACACCTCTGCTGTCACCAGTATGCTGGAGCCGGTTGAAAATTCCGCAAGCCGAACGTTTTAGCCCGACAACGGAGGGCGGCTGAATGAGGGCGTAGCCGAAAAATGACATGCTCCGGGAGCAATCCCGTTCCGTGTACACTTTTTTTCTTTCGTCTATAATACTTTTGTTTTTTCACTATTGCCCAGGAGCTCGACATGGAAGTCCACACCACTGGCCACGAGGTACGTACCGTG
>Ga0123353_10012095_pt1 | contig 12230 bp, 10 predicted proteins | sample TergutLab28metaG_3_FD_92763 | JGI IMG/M metagenome (GOLD analysis project Ga0123353, IMG submission 92763) | Labiotermes labralis P3 segment gut microbial communities from Petit-Saut dam, French Guiana - Lab288 P3 | ecosystem: Host-associated > Arthropoda: Insects > Digestive system > Gut ... | reverse complement strand
GTGCAGTCTGTTGCACATCATTTTACTCGGTATATCCCTGTCTATAATTCACACACACATTATAATATGACTAACAAACTCTGAATTCATAAAATGACACACATATTTCTTCAAATATTCAAGACAATAAAAACAAAATACACTAATCAAATGTGGCTACACTCACATTCAGCTGAAACTGTGCGTCAGTCAATTCATTCTGCAACTGTTTGACTTGCAGCAACTTTGCAGACATTATCCTATGTGAGTACCCATTCATGTCGATTTTGGTTGGAGAATTGACAGAAATAAAACTGACTCCATAATTACTGACTGCACGATAGGGATTACCTACTCCTGCAATGCAGTTATCAAAACAAAACAAACACTGCATCAATAAAGCACCATCAACAGGTATGTCAAGGCAATTGGAAAGACATTTGTCATTCCATTTTCCAATAAAATGTGGTATAATTATTATTACTTTCTGTGTCTATTTCAATGCCACATCTTCCATGTTCTCAATACTAATGATAACATCCTGAATTAAGGTGCCTACAAAATGCTATGCCACCATGTGACAGCATGGCTAAAAGTTCCCATCTTCTGGAATTTAATTAATTGAATTTGGTTCCTACAGAATGAAACCCCAAAAATGATTCTATTTTAAAAAATGCAGGGGCTATTTATTTTTAACAGGCATATAAATACACATTAAACACAAAGACGAAAATTTGGCACAATTTTTTACTTTAAAATCAAATATTCTTGCTGCCAAGTATGACTTCAATGTCTATCTGAAACAGGACTTAATATGGAATTTTAACATCTTTATCTGGTTCATCTTTCTGGAAGCAACTGCGATATTCTTACTATAATTTGATTAAATATCTCCCTATTAACACATTTTCAAATTGACAGTTAAAGTCTTGATTGCTCTCCAAATTTTAAAACATACCTATGTGATATAATATGCACTTCATTAACATATATATTTCTTTTAATCTGGATTGTAAAGTCTCCTACCAAACGATTACTTCAGATACAGGAAATATACATGGCACAGTATAATCACAGATAATCTCATTTCAATAGAAAGTGACTGAGTCTCATGTCTGCACCTTCTTCATTTGAATTAAGAAACCCTCTATCCCATTACACTAGACAAAGTGTTGTCAGAATATTGTGACATGAACTGACTGTGTGTTAACGGACCACATTAATGACTGTCAAAATGCACCATATAAAGTAATCATATTGAATTTGTCAAAAAATTGTTAGCTAGAATACGTAAGAACAAATTGGCCTCATGCCAAATGCATATCTTCAGAAATTTTTGTTAAACTGAAGAAATGTACAATTGATGGACAAATATTTAAAATGCAGATATAACTGATTATGTTCTGTAGTATAGTCTATGCAAATGTTTGGATGTTGCCTACTTGCTAAAACAAATTCCAGCCAGATTTGGTAAGTTCAAGAATTTTTGGACTTTTTGACCCTAGAAGATAAAACCACTACATAACCCAGAACATCAGCCACCAAGTACCCAGTGATGCAATGCCACATCCCAGCAGAACAGAGACCACAACACAGACAATTCATTGCCTGACTACAGTGGAGACCTACCTGCCACATCATGACAGCACATGATGCAGACCATGAAAAAATTTTATCTTCGAATAAACAATGCAGACTTTAATGACAGCCTGCATTTCAAATAATACATCACTGTTTTTCCAAGCAATTTTTGAGCAACTTGAGATGATCAATATAAACCTCATGTAACATAATGCATAAGTACAAAAATAACATATCCCCATGTAACTTTCACTGCTATTTAAGAAAGCTAACACTTGGATTTGAACTCAAAATTATACTGATGTGAATATATATATATATATATATCACTGACATTGCAGTGGTACACCTGTAAAACATCCAGGAGCTACAAAAATTCACAAATATAAAAAATTACAACATGCTAGAAGCCCTAGTATTCAAAACTACACAGCAATGTAAAACCTACTCACAAAGGAACACAAAACCTATTCCCAATCTTTGTCTTTACAACTACCCCATACATACCAGTACCCAACAAAGGGCGAAGTTGTCTTCTCTTTTGCAGCAGATGAGCAGCACTTTGGCACTTGGAATGAAAGCCTTCATTATAATCCACGTAAAATGTTTCATTACTACAAGTCCTACCAAAAAGATATTGAAATCAATAAGGAAACACTTGATTTTAATAAGATCACATACACAAAGTAACATGTCGTAAAGGATAAAATCAAGTTTGAGGTGCCAGGGCATGTACAACGCACATAACAGACATATAAATTTCAGCTCAAAAACCTAAAGGGTTAAAAACTACTTGGAATACAAAGGGGTATACAATTTATAGTTTATATAATATTATCAGTAGCTCAGACTACAAAGTGTTCATAAAACAGGAGATTGATAAATAATGAATGGGAATCGATGTTGAAGGAAGCAGTCCTCGCCTACTTTGATGTACCACACCACCCCTTGCCTGGAAGGAGTGATGAAAGCTATGACAAAGACTCCATGAGGATAGCCAGTCTCCAAGCAGAGTTATGTGAACTTTCAAAATATGAAACAAGAGTCCTGCCCACTAGACAATGATTTTTGGTAGATATGATGATAAAGGCAAAGTGATCCTGTTACAGGCCCGGTGTGGCCCATAGGGTGGGTAGAGGTATAGCTCTACTCTTCCATGACCACGGCACTAGAAGGGGGTGAGTAGATATGATGATAGTACTAAAATAAATTGTGGGCCGGGTAGTTCAATCAGTATTGCGACTGACTAAGGTCTGGACGGTCTGGGATCGAGTCCCGGTGGGGACGAGATTTTCCGCCCGTCCAGACCGGCCCTGGGGCCCACCAAGCCTCCTGTAAAATGGGTACTGGATCTTTCCATGGGTTAAAGTGCAGCCGGGTCATGCTGCTGACCACTCACCCCCTTCTAGTGCCGCGGTCATGGAAGAGTGGAGCTATACCTCTACCCACCCTCTGGGTCACACCGGGCTTGTAACAGGATCACTTTACATTTACTACAATAAATTGTACAGAACTAGGATGTGGTGGTATAAACTGGATTCTTCTAGCATAGGAAAAGAGTAGAGTAGCAGACTCTTGTGATGCAATAATGAACCTTCGGATATCATGAAGTCTGAGGAATCTTTAACCAGCAGTGTGACTACTCACTTCTCAAGAATGATTCTGATGCATCGTATTAGATACTAAACACATCATAAATGCATATAACAAAAATAATTTCTCCACAAACACTAATTTCATCAATTCACAGGATACTTGCCAAATGTAATCTTTACATTTTGCATTCCTCACAATCCTATATGTTAAATTAAAGCAGATATCCATATTTACTTTTACACAAATTTCCTAATCTAAATTTTATGGGTATCAAATAAGGACACAAAACTAGCCAAAAACTAATATGATGTGTTATAAGAAAATATATGAATATTCTTTTTTAAGTGCTCAACTGAAAAATGCTGTTACAAGAATGAAACATGCTAATGTAGCACATTGGGAAAGTTATGTTGGCTCAGTTTATATTACTGGTCTTTTTTATTTTACTAAGATATCGGAAACGGAGAATATTACCTCTTATGTTCCTTTTTCTGTTTTTCTTGTGGCCTAACAGTGATTGGAACTGTTTCCATTGTGATGGGCAATGCCGTCCTTCTAGAACAAAGAACTTTATATATATATATAATGCTGATGGTAGATGAACGAAATACTAGTATATGGAAAATCTTCAAAGTCCTTCAGGATTTCATTACAGAAACACTTTATTGCATTAGTGACTTTCTGGAATTACCAACATTACTGTTCATGCAAACTGACAGGCTATCAGTAAACTTGTAGATAGGAAACTTGTGCAAAGGACTTGTAAATCGTAAAAGAGTTCACAAAAGGATTCAGGGACATTTGTTTACATTTTTAAGAAGACACTAGCCCTCCACCATCCTTTAACTCTCACAAATGTCTAAGATTCATTCTACCTACAAGTACAGTAGGAATCAGAAATTTTTTGTTGGTCAATAGATCAAAATAAAGTTGGTCTTCATTTTTCCAAAACAATGTCAAAAAAGGAATCCTGCAGCAACTTTTAAAATATTTATTCCAAAAGTTTGTTAAGCCATTAAAATGGATAAGTTTGAGTATTACAAACACTACAAGACCATCAGTTACATGAATTTGCATTTGTCTGTCTACTAATTTGCATACTAGGAAGTACAATAAATAATTCCGCTCATCATTATTCATTCATCTCAGCTTCCTTAAATGAAGTATTCAAACTTACAAATTACCATCAGTCTATAAAGAAGTTCTTCCAAATCACATTTCTAATCAACAATCCAACAACTGAAACACATATCAGTTTCCTGGTGTTATCCAATAGTATGGAATAAATATAAAATAAAACAAGTTAAAACCAAAGAACATAACTAAATGAAATGAAAAGAAATTCATAACTTTTAAATGTACCACAAAGGCAATAAAAAATGTCTTACCTTCATTTTCCTTTAGTTGAAAGTTACTTTAAAACAAGTTTCATAATCCTGAGAAATAATGGTTTAAATACCATCACTTACTTATTTCTTTTAATGACCAAATATATGGAAAGTAAGGCAACAAACAAACACCCCAAATACTGCCAGATGCTTCATTGTAAAAATCACTCCTACAGATGTGTTTATATTCATCACATTACAGGAACTGCAATAATTTCAGGTACTAATGTTAATTCTTACCAAAATTTCAATTGGTACTAAATAACATACATTTTAAAACACATTTACACACAACTACCACATTACAATCTTGTAGCAAAGAATAAAATGCCTTTAAACTTCATTTTCCAACTTGTTTACAAATTCTACATTCAACTGTTTCTAGGTTTCCAAAGCCAATTCAATACAATTCATGACTACTGCCATGTCCTACATATTCAATATATAAAACTCTGTAGTATTAATTTCCTGAAAAGTAACACACTATTTTATCATACCTATAGAAATATTAAATTACCTTAAACAGAAACACATTTGTCATATACCTGAGCCCAGCAGTAGCTCAATGTTATCCATTAACAGGAGATGTCTGTATTGATTACTCCCACTTCCCACTCTTGGAGGGAATTCAAATCCACAGAATATACACCCCAGAATAAAACTCTTGGAAAACACTGTTTCCAAGAGTAAAAGTGTACATATGTATATACAGTAATCAAAGATAAATACAATTTCTGAGTATTTACAGTCCATAGTCACAATATAAATATCACTCACATATTTATTTACATATTTTAAACTATGTGTCACACTTCATGCTCCCTGCTGAGCAGTGTTAACTGTATTAACTGGTTTGCCAGCTACACTTGCTCTCTGCTGAATATCCCACATTCTAGAATAAATACTTTGAGGATTAGATAGAAGCTGGCTGTGTGTTCCACTTTCAGCCACTCGACCTTTGTCTAATACCAAAATCTCATCTGCATCCATTATAGTTGAGAGTCTATGAGCAATTACCACTGATGTACGACCCTGTGTAGCTCTTTTCAGTGCTCCCAGTATATTCTGTGAAAGCATGATAAAAATTAAACGCACAGCAAAACCCTTACAGAAAAAAATTTACAAGAACAAGTTTCCAAAATTTCATCACACAAGAGATTAGAGAATATATAGATGAGTTATATCAGAGTAGATCCAAGGGTTCCTTGTATTGAACAGTAATAAAACTGACTTAAATGAGAAATTAATAAGATATATTTTGCTTTCTTTATCGTTACACCATGCATTTTGTGGTTTATTTAAGTAACACACCAACAAATGCACATATATAGTCTTTAATAAGATAAAATTTGCAATAAAACACTTAAAATGCTCCTACATGTTTCGATCATACAATCATCCTCAGGGAGCATACTTTGTTCCTTGCTAAAGTTACAGTTTAAAACACTCGGCACCAAACTGAATGTAACGAAGTAGTAAATCATTGAGTGTTTTAAACTGTAACTTTAGCGAGGAACAAAGTATGCTTCCTGAGAATGATCGTATGATCGAAACATGTAGGAGCGTTTTAAGTGTTTTAATGTAAATTTTAGCTTATTAAAGACTATATATGTGCATTTGTTGGTGTGTTACTTAAATGTTTTGTTTTACTTATGGAAAAATGTGTAAGTGCGAGTGCTTATATACAAATATATGCATACATATAAGGAAAAGCTTTCCACTGCAAGGGCTCCAAGACATTTCCAATTCATTTACAGAGTAAATTACTCCAATCAGCAAAGTAGATTCAGTTTCACTCAACGTTAAAAATAAAGGTTCTGCATATATTCGTAGTACAGTAACCAGAACGGCTGAGTTTCAAAACTAGTACATTTTGTACTTTATTAAGGGAATATTTCTTTTCTGTTCACAGACACACACACAAAATGCAATTATGGATGTCCCATATTTATGTACAACTGCAAATACTGGAATAAGGAACTCTGCAGTAGATAATACAACACTGGTTTCTAAAACAGCACAACTTCATAAAGACACGAGAAGTGGCAGTTTTTGATGTGCAGCATCAACTAATAACTGGTATGAGTGACGATTTTTTATTGCACAAAACTATTTGTGTACTAAAGAACCAAGTGTCTTCTAGCACTAGTATAAAATTGCAAGACTGATGCAGTAATAAATACACATCATGGTCAGACTTCAACATGATATGTAATATGTCTGATCAAACTATACAAATGTATTCTAATATTCCAATAAATTCAAAGAAACGTTTTTGTATTTTTTAACACTAAAATGGTGCGTGTGGCTTACTTAGTCACACTGGGGATTCAAAAATACCCTCTTTCATTCAAGGGTGATGACATAATAGAAAATAATGGGTATTAAGTTTAACAATGTACTTCATGTTTGCACCTTTCTTCATCTGAAAAAACATGATATTCGCACCCAGAAAACTCTTGAGGGTTGTTTGAACGTGCATCTTCCTCATGAAATAATCTGAAATGCCAACTTGATGCAATAAGGTAATTTTATTGATGTATTCTTAGCTCGACATGTTTCGGGTACATACGCCCATCATCAGGAGCACTGGATGTTGAGTTGCAGCATATGGTTTTCTGCACCGAGTTCTTGGATGGGTGGTGGTCTTGAAAGCCGGTGCATTGGTCGTGTGTGCGGTGCGGATGGTGCTGCGTGGCACCATCCGCACCGTACACACGACCTACGCAGCGGCTCTCAAGACCACCACCCGTCCAAGAACTGGGTGCAGAAAACCGTATGCTGCAACTCAACATCCAGTGCTCCTGATGATGGGCGTATGTACCCAAAATATGTCGAGCTAAGAATATATTAATAAAATTACCTTGTTGCATCAAGTTGGCATTTAAAATTATTTCACCAGAAAACTCTGTTGTTACATTACCGAAATCAATATACTTACGTGCTCAGTGATTGAATCGAGAGAGGACGTAGCTTCATCAAATACAAGAATGGGAGATCCTTTCAAAATTGCCCTAGCAATTGCTACTCTCTGTTTCTCTCCTCCAGACAGTTTCAATCCACGTTCACCAACCTAACAGTATTTAAAATTAATATGAGAAATATTTGATGACAAAGAAACCATACTTCATTTCAGTGGCACAGTGACAGTAGAAATATTATATTTAAATGGTTTGTTTTAATTCCTCCCTGAAATTATATTCTGAACACAACTGAAAGAATGTGTGACAAGAAAGGAAAGCTGCAATTCCCAGTAAAGTACTCAATATTATACTCGATACTGAACATTTACATTCCCTTACTTCATCAGAACTGCTAATTAAATGCCACAGATACATTTATTACTTGCTCATCTGTCAGCCACAAAATGAATCAGGTCTGTCATGATTACAGCAGTGTAGATGTGCATTAGGGTATCAAATAAAGTCTAACAACTACTGTGTCCTGTGTACAATATCAGGTACTCTGGTAAGCAAGTATTCAGATAATCATCTTGTGGAAATGTCTCAGTGTAAACACATGCCTACAGACCAAACTGCACAGCAGCACATCCCAGAAGAGCATGCTCTGATTCCTATGTGACACTTGCTCCTGGAAAGTGTGCAGTTTGAAACATGGTTATGTCTTTTGTTACAATAATTTTCCCCATTACTTTCAGATAACTTCAGGCTGGGACAGTGTACTCAGTATAGTGACTTACTACGGGCTGGACAGTTGAGAGATCGATTCCTGGTGGGAGTGAGAATTTTCACACCCATCCAGACTGGTCCTGGGGCCAACCCAGCCTCCTATACAATGGGTACCGGGTCACTCTCAGTGGTAAAGTGGCCAGGGGGTAGCACTGACCACCTACCACAATCTAATGCTACAGTTAAAGAAAAAGTAGAACTACACCTCCATTCCCCTCTCTGAACCTTCATGACAGTTTCTTGGATAAACTTCACCCTTTAACTCCACATAAATGCTGTAACACATTAAATCACATCACACCAAATCAAAACCACTGGCTGTTTAAAATGTCCTTGAATCACCCACTGTTAATAAAGCTGGAGGCATCAAATGCAATACTGTATAAACTGAAAAGGTGATACATCAAAACTGAAGAAACGTGGCATTAATTAATGAATTTGTCATGAAAGGTCTGAACAAGGTTCATTCTAACATACACACAGATGTCTATGCACAATTTGGAGCATAGCATTTCAATGTTAACCACTTCTAAAAATCTTTTTAAACAGCCAGCATGGGTATGTATAGTCAGATCTAACCTAGTCTGTTTGAATTTTCACCATACCGGTGTCTGGTAACCCTGAGGCCACTGCTGGATGGAGTCATGCAGTTCTGCCATTCGAGCTGCTGCATATACATCTTCTTCATTCTTCAGAAGGTTACCATAATGCAAGTTGTACAATATGGTATCATGGAACAGCACAGAGTCCTAAAAGCAAAGCAAAATACCTACCAAATGTTACACACTGATTGAGAGATATTTTGGGGCTTCACACAACAGATTCTTAATTGCATTACCATCAATTTCTTAGCAATGTGATGCTTTTCGTTTGAATCAGAATGTAATTAGGATTCTGACCTTTACTAAAATTAGACACTTTGATAATGTATAACACGCTGATCTCAGTGGCACGCGGTCTAAGCCGTGGGTCTACAGCCACTCACTTGCTGGGACTGTAGGTTCGAATCCCGCCAGAGGCATGGATGTCTGTCTGTGTTGAGTGTTGTGTGTTATCCAGGTAGAGATCTCTGCGACGGGCTGATCACTTATCCAGAGAAGTCCCACCAACTGTGATGTGTCATTGTGCGTGATCTAGAAACCTCAAGAAAGAGGAGGCCATGGCCCGCGTTGGGCCACAGCGCCACAGGGCGGAAATAAATAAATAAATAATGTATAACACACACGGAACATACAGTTAACCCTGTGTAGAAAAGAAAAATGTAACAAAAATTTGACAAAGTTAAAATACTTTGGAATGACAGTAAATGAATAAAATCATTTTCATGAAGAGAGCAGAATAAATTCACAAAATGCTTCAGATTACAATCTCTAATCTTCCTGCCTCCTACCTAAGCACCTTAACATTAAACTATACAATATTCATACTGTACCTGTTGTTGTGTATGGGTGTGAAACTTGGTCTATTGCCTTATATGAAATGCTCTAAAGGAGGGGAATTAACAGGAGACAGCTTCGTATAAGGCAGGGAATTACTTATCTACTCGAGCAACAAGTAGCTTCTAAAGAAGTAGTCAGCTCCATGGGGTTGGTTATGTAACGATACTGTATGAAAGTAAGTTTCACAGTGTAAAAGAAAAGTAACAAGATAAAATGTGAAACACTTTAAGTGTCAAACAGCAAAAAATCAGCATAACCCATTACCTGAGGTACAATAGCAATAGCTCTTCTTAGGCTTTCTAAATCCACCTTATTGATATTTTGATCTCCAACGAGAATTTCCCCTTCTTGTGGTTCAAAGAATCGATAAAGTAGACGAATTATTGATGATTTTCTGAAATACAGACATAAAAGTCTTAACATATAAAGACTTACATTCATCTACAACAGTGTTTCTCAACCTTTGTGAGACCGCAGCCCAGTGAATTCTTTTTTCATAAGATGAGGGCCCAGTCCCAACACATTTACTCGTCAGTACCTTTCCAATTTTTTTTTTTTAAATTCATGCATTAAACTAACATAAGTATTAATAATTAAATATGGCATAATCATAAAAATCATAAAGAGTATTAGTACAATTATGTGTACAGTGTGGCATGCTGACAAATATAGAATTGCATTTAAATTAGTTATCAATTCCAGGAAAATCTCTCGCGGCCCAGTATAATTAATGCCAGGGCCTGGTACCAGGCCGCGGCCTGGCGGTTGAGAAACACTGATCTATAATACATATAACAATTCAGTCTGCAGTTCACAGGGAAAAGTCCACATTCATTACTAAGATCAACCAGTTAATGGTGTTTAGGAACATAATCAGTATTTACTGTGATAAAAACACCTAAATACATGTGACAAAATGTAGTTTCTTAATGTTACTGTAAGTGGTACATACAGTTACCATTTGTGCTGTCACAACTGGTGTTACTCAGATGACATTTCTGGATTATTTCTCTGATAGGCAAAAGAAGTTTTAAGCTAAATGAATTAATAAGATTTGTCACCTTCAAAGTATTCTCCTTCTGACTGCAAACAGTAATCTCAGTGTTTCTACCATTTGCACAGGCACCTCTGACACTCTTTATAGAAGGGTGTTCAATTCCTTCATAAATCTATGTGCAAATCCCACAAATTTCTTAGTGTTAGGTCCCTTAAGAGTTTAGGGAACAGGAAGATATTAGTTGGTGCTGAATGTGGAGGAATTCAGTTCAAAATGGGAGGAATGTGTGTTTGGCCAAGAATTCCTTTATGAAGGTAATATATGTGATTATACTGTCACGATCAGTGAGATGAATTTTGCAGATCCTGTTTAATCTAACGCCATGATTTTAAATTAACTTTAATAAGCACAGGATACACAATGTCTGCTGCAGATTCATGAAACTTCATATACAGTTCTGTGTTTCTATACACATTTTATTTATAGTTTATTTCACAATCCCTTCAATACCACAAATTATGCAGCAACAGATGACGGAATGGTTGACAAATAAATTATCTGGAAGGATCTTTGTACAGAGTTGCACGAAACCTTAAACACTAGTTTAAAATTTTGTGGGAAACACACAAATATGGAACCAGAATCGTGTAGATGGAACAGTGACTAAGCTATTGGCTGGAGAATTGGGGGTTTGAATCCTGGCCATAATGAGAATCTTAGCTCTTTTCAAAACTGTCCAGACACGATCTGGGACCCTCCCAGCATTCCACTCAAAGGGTAATGGGGGCCCATTATGCAGGGGTAAAGCGGTGGAGATGTGAGGCTGCCCACTCACCTCCACCTACTGCTGAAGTTAAGAATGAGTGGAGCTAAGCCCCCACTCCCCCCAATATGCCTTCATGGCATATACAAGGACAACTTCACAGTCTTAAAATTTTACACATAAAGACACACATATATGTTGTATCATACACAACCCCTTCCTTCTCAAACAATAATCTAATAATAAATGTGAATTATGAGTAACGCACCCTGAGCCCGATCCACCAACAATGGCAATTTTTTTACCAGCTGGGATTGTGAATGAAAGATCATCTAGTACTGGCTTGCCAGCAACATACTCAAACTTAACATTCTGGAAAGTAATTGTTGTCGTTTGTGGAGTGATGCTGAGTGGCACAGCATCAAATGAGTTCTGCAGGGAAAAACAATAAAACCTGTTGTCAAAACCAGATTATATAGAAACTGCGAACAGAGAAACATGAACATACCAAGTGTAATAACATAAATTAAAATGAATTCTGTATTTACATTATCATTATATTATATAAGACACTAATAAAACCAGTAGTGTTGTATGAAGTGGAAGCATGGATGTTGACGAAGAAAGAAGAACAAGCTTTGCTAATTTTTGAAAGGAAAATATTTAGAAGAATATATGGTCCTAAATATGAAAACAAGGAATGGAAAAGTTAGATGAATCGAGAACTAGAAGAGATGAGCAAAGGAGAAGATATAGTAAAATGGATAAAAGGGCAAAGGATAAGCTGGTTAGGTCACC
>Ga0123353_10012093_pt1 | contig 12231 bp, 7 predicted proteins | sample TergutLab28metaG_3_FD_92763 | JGI IMG/M metagenome (GOLD analysis project Ga0123353, IMG submission 92763) | Labiotermes labralis P3 segment gut microbial communities from Petit-Saut dam, French Guiana - Lab288 P3 | ecosystem: Host-associated > Arthropoda: Insects > Digestive system > Gut ... | reverse complement strand
CCGAATTTTGATCAGTTTCCGATAATAATTTAAGATGGAGTTCTCGTCCTGTTCTGCCGCTTCGACATTGATTTCTTTGTAGTTCGGGTTGATGTAAAACCAGGCCTTATCCGCCGTGGTGAAACCCGCGTTCTTCCCCGCGCTCCACTGGACGGGAGTCCGGGCATTGTCCCGGGAGGCATACTTTGCGCGCTTCATAACGCTCTCGTGGCGGAAGCCGAGCTTGCGCATCAGCTTGTAGGCAGTGATTGTGGCGATGTCCTCATACATCTCCAGCTCCGGCAGGCCGATACTGGTCATGCCAATCTCCTGGCCTTGATAAATAAAGGGCGTGCCGCTCTGGCAGAGGTACATGGTTGCCAGCATCTTGCCGCTCTCTTCCCGGTATTTCAGGCTGCCGTAGCGGCTGATGACGCGGGGTTGGTCGTGGTTTTCGATGTAGAGCGCGTTCCAGCCCTTGCCGTAGAGCTTGGTCTGCCATTCCGTATAGACCTTTTTCAGCTTCTTTAGGTTGAACGGCCAGACGACCCAGTTGGTAAACAGGCAGTCCGCCCGCATGTGCTGGAAGTGGAACATCATATTCAACTTTTGCTCCGGCGTCTCCTCGATGAAAGTTAGCGCCATCTCCGGCGTGAGCACTGGCGCTTCGCCCACGGTCATGCAGTCGTATTCGTCCAGCACTTCTTTGAATTCTCCCAGGTACTCCTGCAGGTGCGGGCCGTTTTGATAGTGCTCCATCCCCCGCGCCGCCGGCATGAGCGGAAAGCCGTTGGGCAAACCTTCCGCCTTGGAAATAAACGTAATGATGTCCTCCCGGAAACCGTCCACGCCCATATCCAGCCAAAAGCGCATGATGTCTTTGACTTCCTCCCGGACTTTCGGATTGTCCATATTTAAATCCGGTTGTTCCACGGCGGATATGTGCAGGTAGTACTCGCCCGCATCCGGGATGTATGTCCAGGCGGGGCCCGGAAAGGTTGCCGTCCAGTTGTTTGGCGGCCGTTTGCCGGCAGGGCCCTTGCCCCTGCGCCAGATGTAGTAGTCGTGGTAGGGATTGTCCGCGGAGCGCTTGCTTTGCAAAAACCACTCGTGCCGGTCGGAGGTATGATTGACGACCAAGTCCATGATGATGCGCAGACCCTTCGCGTGGGCGGTTTCCAGCAGGATCTTGAACTCCTCCAGCGTACCGTATTCCGGCGCGATATTTTTGTAGTCCGAGACGTCGTAGCCGTAGTCAACTTGCGGAGAGTGGTAAATGGGCGACAGCCAGATGGCGTTTGCGCCCAGGCTTTTGATGTAGTCCAGCTTGGATAGGATGCCCTTCAGGTCGCCGATACCGTCGCCGTTGCCGTCGCAGAAGCTGCGCGGCCAGATTTGATAGACCACCAGTTCCTTGTACCAGTGCTTTTTGAGTTCCGCCATCACACGCCATCACCTTTCCCATTGATTTTTTCTTACGGATTCATTATATCATATTGGAGGGTCCGCGCAAGCCATTCCGCAAAACTTTCGCTTGACTTGGATTCGCACTTCACTGTAAAATAATTACTATAATGCGATGCGTAGAAAGGAATTGGTACCTCCATGAAACTGGAACAAAAATGTGATGCCTACTTGACCGCCACGGCGCAGGTAATTGCGAAATCCGACCGGAAAGCGCTGGAGGCCATCGCCTTGCGGCTGCTCGAAATCAAACAGGCAGGCGGTACGGTGTTTACCGCCGGGAACGGCGGAAGCGCGGCAACCGCGTCCCATATGGTCAACGACCTGGTCAAAGGCTGCCGCGTGCAGGACAGGGAGGGCTTCCGGGCTCTGTGCCTGAGTGATTCCAGCACGCTCCTCACCTGCCTTGCCAACGATTTTTCCTACGAGGACGCCTACCGAATCGCGCTGAAAGCGCTGGAAAAAAAAGGGGATGCCCTCATTGTGTTCTCGGGCAGCGGCAACTCCCCGAACGTGCTCAGCGCCGCGCGCTGCGCGAAAGAGGCCGGCATCTGCGTCATTGGGTTTCTCGGGCGTGACGGCGGCCAGATGAAGGCGCTGTGCGACCTGTGTATTCTTGCGCCAACCGATTCCATGGAACAAATCGAAGACGCGCACATGGCATACGCACATACTTTGACGGCCGTGATGGCCGATGCGCTGCGCGGCATATAGGGATTCGATTTTTCACAAATTCAGCAGAAAACCCGGCATTATCAAGCAAAAACAAAACCATTCAATTCGTAGGCAAATGTTGGTATCTGATAAAAAGGAGAAATGCTTACACTAATTTTTCCTTTTTCAACTTGCCAAGCAAATTGTTTGCTTTCACCAAAAGTCCCGGCTTTGTAACCGTTTTGTAACTATTTGTAACCAAATTGTAACTTGACATACTCAGTAATTGTTAGTAATATGTAGTTGCGAACCAAACAATGGTGAAAGGATGCTTGTCATGTCTCGTTTTCAAAATCTAAAAACAAAATTTTCGTCTCTGTCACCCCTGACGCGCAGGGCTACGGCGGCTGTGGCGATACTGCTTTGCCTGTGTATCGCTGGCGGCAGCGTTTTCCTGTTTGCGCGGAATCCGGTTCAACCAGCGAACCAGCCGGAAGAAACCTCGGAAAAAACATCGGATTACCAGCTTCGAGAGAGTTCATATCACTTCCCCGAACTGGATTTCGACAGCCTTCCCGATTATGAGTCGAACAATTTCTCCATCAGCGCAAAAATGGTGCAACACACCGGCGTCGCCGTTGCGTCCGCGTTCACGCTGCAGTGCGCCAAACCGGAGGAGATGTCCAAAAAACGGCTGGAGGAAAATCTGGTCTTCACGCCGGAGGTAGCCTTCTCAGTATCAAAACAGAAAAAAGATACTTATCTTGTAACCCCGGCCGTGCCTCTGCAGGAGGACACGGTCTATCAGGTCGGGCTGAAAGAGGAAACCACCCCCTTCTGGGCCTTTCAGACCGAAACCACCTTCCGTGTCAGCAGCACCATCCCCTACAACGGGGCAACCGACGTTCCGCGAAGCGCCGGGCTGGAAATCGAATTCAACTTAGCGCCGGTAAATCCGGAAAAACACATCCGCATTGAGCCGGAAACAAAGGGCGAATTTTTGATTTATTACAATACCGTGATTTTTGTGCCCGAAAAGGATTTCAAAAAAGACTGCGAGTATACCGTTACTATTTCCAAAAATATGTCCTGCGAGCTGGGAGACACGCTGGGCGAAGCGCATTCTTTTCAATTTTCGACGAAGAAACAGACTTCCCCGCCGATTTCCATCTATAATTTTCAGGAGACTTTTCTGCCCGGGGACCCGGTGGTGGTGCAGGTCGGGGTCAATCAGGAGTGGATGGAAGATCAGGAATTCGACTTGAACATCTATTCCCTGAACGGCGTGAAAGAATACCTGAACATTGCGGACAAGTATTACCGCAACGGTTCCCGGGATGAACTCTTCGCGCATCAGAGCAAAAAGCCGGTCATGAGTTTCCGCTCCGCCGTACAGCACAGCTATGGCCGCTATGCTTCCCTTGCGGGGTTTCTGCTGCCGAAACCGCTGGAGACCGGCTATTACATCGTGGACACCGCCCTGGACGGAACGGTACTCACGCAGAAAATTATCCAGGTCAGCGAGATCGCGGTGTACTACCAGTATGTCCGCAATGAGTATCTCTTCTGGATCAATGACGCCGCGACCGGAAAGCCGGTCCCAGGCGCAAGCGTCCGCATGACCGGTTCCAAGCAGGTAAAAGCGGTCACGGACAAGGACGGTGTCGCCGAGCTGCGGCTGCCAACCAATGGCAAAAATGCATATGAAGAAGAGTATGTGACCATAGAAATCTCCGGAAACGGGAAACAGTATGCGGAGACCGTGTCTTTCTGGCGGGGCGACGATTTCCACGGCCATTATTACTTCTATGTGTACACAGACCGGGAGCAGTACCGCTCCACCGATACCGTCCGGTTCTGGGGCATCGTCCGGCCCAGGAGCGACAGGGATAAACTTATCACTTCATTACAGTTATCCACGCCGGCAAACATCATTGAGCCGCAGACGGTCAAGGTCAATCCGGACGGCAGCTTTCAGGGCAGCTTTTCTTTCAGCAATGCCTCTTCTTTTGAGTGGCGCTTTGAGTCCGAAGGGCTGCGGTTGGACCGCTACAGCTATATCTACACGGACGACAGCCCGAAGCCGAAATATGTGATTGAGGCCGCGTTTGACAAGCCCTATTACCGGGCCGGCGAAACCGCGACGGTTTCCGTTCACGCCAGCTTTTACGACGGCAACCCCGCGCCCGGGATTACGCTGGAGGTAAATGGCACACCCTTGGCGACAAATTCGGTAGGTGACGCGGCATACCGCTTTGTTCCAACCAGTTCCGGGGAGAGCGGAAGGCCGGAACATACCGGCGTCAGCATTCATGTGGCCGGGGCGGAGGAATCGCAAAGCAGCCTGCATTTGCAGACCATACTGTTTCCCTCGGATGTCTTTGTGAGCACAAGCTGGGATCCGGCCGACAAGAGTTCCGAGTTAAAAATCGACGCCTACGAGATCGACTACGAAAAGCTCCCGGTGGACTACGACCCGTGGACCGATCCCCCAAAAAAGAAGGCGGCCGACATCAAAGGAACCGTGACCATCATGAAATGGTTTTCCGTCAGAAGAGAGGGCAGGCGATACTATGATTTCATCAAAAAAGAAGCCGTAACCATTTATACATACGACCGGAATGAGGAGCAGGTGGAAGAGTTCTCATTTAAAAGCACCAACGGGCAATTTACGCGCGCGTTGCCCTATCAAAACACCGGAGACGTCAGCTATCACGCCTGTATCTCTTTCCAGACTCCCAACGGTAATTTTTCACAGAGAGCCTATCTTTACAGCACATACCGTGAATATAGAGACGCATTGTATGATTTTGTGTGGGACTCCCAAACGGAATTGTTCGGCGAGCAGGAGTCCTCCCGCTTTACGTTGCGGAAAAATGACAAAGCGGTCACGAAGGGAAGCATGCTGTATACGGCGGTCAACGGCAGACTGGCCCACCGGGCCGTGACGAAAAGCGGCGCGGGGCAGATTCCTTTCTCGGAAGGCCTGGTCAACCGGTTCACGCTGACGGGCGCCTATTTTGACGGCAGACATATTTTCACGGTCAATCAAGCGTACAGGGAATTTGATCTCTCCCTGCGGGAGGCGAAGATAACGCTGACGCCGGATAAGAAGAGCTACCGGCCGGGGGAAAAGGCGACGGTCAAAGTCAAGGTGACCGACACCGCGGGCAAGGGCCTGAAAGCCAGCGCCGTCCTAAGCGTTGTGGACGAAGCCGCGTTCAGCGACGTGGAGCAGAGGCCGGACCCGCTGAGTCTTTACTGGCAGTCCTACAGTTATGTATACAGTACCTGCTCCTATGTGGATTACAGCAACCTCATAGGGGCTGACGGCACCGGCGGCAGCAACGGAGGAGGAGGCTACATCCGCAGAAACTTTGTGGACACCGCCGCGTTCCTGCCCGTCACCACCGGCCAGAACGGAGAGACCAGCGTGACGTTCAACATGCCCGACAACATGACCTCCTGGCGGCTGACCTGCGTCGCCGTCAGCCAGGGCGCGAAACCGCGGGCCGGTTACAGCAAGGAACACGTCATCTGCACACAGGGCATGTATATCAACGAAATCCACAACAGCAGGCTGACGGTCAACGACGACCTGAGCGTCTCTCTGCGCTGCGCGGGCGGCAAAGTCAAGCCCGGGGATGCCGTGGACTATACCATAATCTGCGATGGAAAAACCACAAAGCTGTCCGGCAAGGCGGGGACTCCGGTCTATGTGAACCTGGGCAAGCAGGCGGCGGGGAAACACACCATTACTCTGAAAGCAAAGTCCGCAGCCGGTTCGGACGCCATGGAAATCAGCACCGAGGTGCTGGGCTCCCTGCGCAGGCTCTCCCTCTGCGAGTGGGTTGACCTGAAAGACGGCATCCAGGTGAAGCCGAGCCTCTATCCCGTACGCATGACATTTTACGACAAGGCCATTTCCGCCTACCTGAATCTTCTGTATTTCCTGGAATCCGACACAGCCCTGCGGCGGGACAATGAGTTGGCCGCACATTTCGCGCGGGTCAAGCGGGCAGAACTGAGTCAGGAAGTTTGCGACCCGATTTTTCCCCAGCGCCTGGACGGCGTGCGCTCTGTCCCCTGGTCTGAAGCGGATCCCCTATTGACCGGCAAGGCCCTGCTCAGCATGAAAAATTACATGGAGACCGACGGCTGCCGCAGATATTTATATGATATCCTGGAAAATCGGGACTTCGACGCCAATGCGGTCGCCGCGGCCTACATGGGCCTCTGCGCCCTAGGCGAGCCCGTCCTCTCGCAGGCGACTGCCCTGCTGGATTCCCCCCACTTCAACCTGCGGCAAAAGCAGTTGATCGCCGCAGGAATTGCCGCCGTGGGCGACCGGAAAACCGCCGCGGCCTGGTATAAGAAGAACATGGAACCCAGCATCCGCGAAATCCTCCAGAAAAATCCGGAGAAAAGTAAATACGGCGTCAGCGCCTACGCCCTGGTCTGCGAAAGCGCGGCCCTGGCCGTGGTCTCCCGCTCCAAAGATTTACCCGCCATCCTCCGCTATATCACCCAGGAAGCGCACCCCTATGACCTGCCCTGCCTGGACGTGATGGCGGCGGTGGAGCTCATGGGCCAACCTTCCCGCACGGAGAGCGCATTCCGCTATCAGCTTTGGGGAGAGACTATCCAGGCCGACTTCGAGAAACAGCTGGTGCACAGTCTTTCCGTGGGCGAGGAGGCCTTCCGTGCGCTGGGCGCCAAACTGCTCCGGGGCGATATCAGCGTTATGATCTCCTATACCGGGAACCCAAAGCAATACCCGGCCCAATCGCAGTATGAAGGCACTGTGACCCGCAGCCTTTCCCCCGCAAGCGCAAAGCCGGGCGAGGAAATTATTGTCACGCTCACCATCAAATTCAGGGAACAGGCTCCCAAATATTTCCAGATCAATGAAGTCTTGCCCACCGGTATGCGCTATGCCGGCCTTGTGGCAGAATACGGCTACCGCTATGCTTCTGAGCAAAACGGCAATTTGAACCTGTTTGTCCGCAGTGAGGGCAGTACTTCCGTCACGCTCCAGTATCGGCTGCGCTGCCTGTTGCCGGGCGAATACGGTTTTGAGGGCAGCTTGGTCACGGCGGACGACGGGCTGGTCTGCGCGGGGAAAGCGCAGCAAATAGGGGTTGGAGAGTAGTGGATAAAGAGTGGGTATTGTAATTTTTTATCCATCTGGCATCCCGCAGTAAGGGCCATTTTTACTATTGCCATAAAATGATTAAGAGTCATATTTGCAGAAAGCGCAGGAAACAACTTGACCGCGGTTGCGCGAATTACAGTTCACGGCTCTCCTACCCCCTCAGTTAGTTCTTTTTGAATATACTTCGGCAGCTTGGCCAGCACCACGTCGTAGGCCTGGTCGATCATCCGCAGGATTTCCTCGTCCGGCACCATGCCGTCCAGGTTCACGGTGTTGAAATGCGGCTGCATAACGGGTGGGCAGTGGTAGCCCCGCGTGACGGAGCCGGGATACACGCTACGGAAAAACTCTGCGGATTCCGGCGTACAGTTGAGCGTCGCCTTCGGTTCGCCGCGCAGCAGAAACGGCTGCGCGAAGATGCGCCCCTTCTCCTGCGACGGGGCCTTGACTTTAACCACCGCGTAGTCCGGCCCGAAGGGGTAATCCAAATACGCGCCCGGCTTGCGCAAGCAATAATCCCTGATTTCTTGCAGGGTCAGCATACTCTCACCATCTCCCTATCACGACTTCTGTCTTGTAGGAAAAATAGATCAATCCATTCTCATTGTAGCGTTCGAACAACTCCCGGAGCGCCGCCCGCAGGGGCTCGTAATTGGGCTGCCCCTCGGTTGGCGCGTGGGAGTTGGAGAGCGAACGTCCCAACAACGCCTCAAAATCGTGGGACTCCCTCCAGAAGAAGTTGTGGATTTCATAGTTGCCGTCAAAGAAGGCATCGTACACGGCGGGGGTGATATGTTCCTGGGCCGAACCGGCGGAGTAGTCATCGTACCACTTTTTGATGATCTCTTGATAATCCCCCATCAATCCGGGCGTAGTTTCCCGGCGGTTATAGATAAGGGCGGCGTGCCCACCCTCTGACTTCAAAATGCGCCGGAATTCCGCCTTGCAAATTTCCTGATCGAACCAGTGGAAGGACTGCGCCACGGTGATCAAATCGACGGAATGAGCATCCAGAGTAGTCGACTCCGCGCTGGCCAGAACCGAACGAAATCCGGCAAAACGGGACAGTTCCGCCTCGGCGGCTTCCCGCATGTTGGCGTTGGGTTCCAGGGCCAACACTGAAAATCCCCGCTCCAACAGGAGCCGCGTAAACTTGCCGGTGCCGGAACCGATGTCCGCAATCACGGAACTCTCGTTGATTCCGGTTTGCGATATCATGCAGTCAATCGCTTCCGCCGGGTAGGACGGACGGAATTTTGTGTAGTTTTCCACCCGGTTGCTGAAGCGCTCTTTGCTGTCGATGTCTGTCATAACAGCCCTCCTCACCTGTTTGCTTCGCATGCTCAGCCCTCCTCACCTGTTTGCTTCGCATGCTCAGCCCTCTCTCTTCCCGTTCATCGCCTCCATGGCTTTGCGGCACACCCCGCAGGCGGAACGACAGCCGCTCACATCCACCGTCACGTCCTGTGACTCCGCGTAGCGCAGCAGTTCCGGCACACCGCCGTTCAGCAGCATCTTTGTTGCGGGGTCCTGATAGGGGTCGTAGCGGTCCACGATATCCAGAATATCCTCCGCGTAAATATTCCCAATCGCAATAGAACACAGGATGACATCCCCGTTGGGGTTTATGCCAATACAGTCTGCCGCGTCAAGACTGGAAGTATAGGGCGCGGAGCCGCAGGGAACCGTTAAATCTATTTCTTCCGGCGGGGCGTAATACTCCGCGAGATATTTCAGCGCGTTGCCCGACGGAAAAATGTTGTTCCCACTGCTTGCCAGAAATCCCTCCCCGGCAAAAATCCGCAACAGCCTTTTTGTTTCCACGTTATAGGGGTTTTCATGCTGTTCATTGACCACCCAGGCGGGATGCGCTCGCAAGGTGGGAGCACCGTGCCGCAAAAGCGCCCGCGCAAAATACAGCACCGGTTCCAGCGGAATAGACTCCTGATGAAATGCGTCCACGGACAGCAAAATGTCGTTCACGCCGGACGCGCAGAGGGATTGTGCCACCGCATCAATCCCGGATTCTTCTTTCGAGAAAAATCCGTTTGTGATGATCTGCCGTACAGGGATACCACGGTCCCGGGCGGCAGCATGGATTTGACAAGCTGTATCGGCAAACAGCAACGGCTCTCCGCCGAAAGTCATAACAGATTGGACTGCGAATCTTTCCGCGAGGTGTTTGACCGCGGTTACGGCCGCGGATGCGTTTACTCCCTCCCCGCTCCCGAAGCGTTCGCCCCCGGAACAGTGCCTGCAGCGCCCGCTGCAGGCGTCGGTTATCACAAATTCTATGCGCCGCAAGTTGATGCAGCAGTTCATTCCGGCACCGTCCATTTCATATACCCCACCGTAACCGGCAAGTTTGGGAAGCGTTCTGTCCCAGTGTGTACAAAACCGTTGGCCGTGTACCAGTTTTTCAGAACCGTATTTTCCTCTACGAGGTCGAGCTCAAGTTTCCTGCCGCCCCATTCCTTCACCTTTGTTTTGCAGAACTCCAACAGGGCCTTCCCACAGCCAAAGTGACGATATTCCGGCAGAATGGAGACGCTGTTCATCATATAGACGCCATCACCCTTGTCCGTCAGGGCCACAAAGCCAGCCAGCTTGCCGTCCGCAAACAGACCAAATGGAACATAGCCCTCCTTGCAGCGCTCCCGTAGCTGCTCGTTAGTGACGAAGCTGGGATGCATGGGGCAGTTTTCTTTTGTCAGGTCGAACTCCCGCGCCACGGTCGCAAAGCTTTTGCGGATGACCTCGGCGTACGCGGGGATATCGGCGGCGCTCAACGCTATGATATTGACGACTGGCTGGTTCATTTTTGTTGTCCTCCCCCTGGTTGACAGAACCCGGCCGGCAACCACCGCTGCCGGCCGGGTCGTTGTATGAATCGGCTACTCCTCTAAGCCCATTTCCTTTGCCCGTTTGTCGCGGATCATCTTCTGTTTGAGCATATCCAGGAGGTCCGTATCGCTCTCGGGCAGCGGACGCCGGTCATAGAGGTCTGGCAGCTCCGGGAAAATCTTGTGGGGCTCCGTCTGGTACCAGTAGGCCGTGGAGCAGAAATCATCGGGCCGGTTGTTGTTGTGCCCCTGCTCTATGGTGACCTTGATGCTTTTGTCAAACATAATGGGATCCTGAATGTGGTAGCGGTAATAGGTAATTTTGCCGAACCAGTTGGCACCCCCGCCAAGAATAATGCCGTCGTAGGGGGCGTTGTATTCCTCCTGGGGGCACCAGGCCGTGTTGAAGTAGTCCTCCGTGCCGGTGCCGTGCAGCCGGGGCGGCCAGGGCTCGCCGTCAATGAAGATCATGTCGTCCCCTTCACCCGGCCAGTTCATGTTGCCCGTATAGTTCAGATTGTGGATGTTGAGGTTGCAGCCCACATAGTGGCCCTTCCCCACGGCGTCCAGGAGGACATAATTCTTTTCGCCGGTGAGGTTGAAACCACCCATTTGCATATACATGCCGCTTACGCTCAGGTCTGCGTCCTCGTTGATTCTGCGCCGCCACTGGGCATGGAAGCGCAGGGGGCTGTCGATCTCCTCATAGGCCTCATAGTCTACGTAATAATAAAATACCAGGTTTTCTTCTGTCTCGTTTTCGACTTCGATCCGCGCGCCCTTTGCAAAGGGCATGGGGAACCAGCAGTTGTAGGCTTTCCCGCCCGTCGGATTCATGGAAAGGGGCGCGGAGACGAAGTGCTTGGACATACCGTGGCCCATGCCGAAGAAATCGCCGATGGGGGCTTCCACGCTTGGGTTCTCTTCCCCGTCCCAGTACATACGCAGTGTGACACACCGTTCTATGCTGAGCATAGGGTTCGGCGGCAGCCAGTCCGTTGTCACCCAAATATGGGTGATGCATCCCGGGCCTTGCACGTCAAAGATCGTTTTTTTGCTTTCGGGGTTTACCATGATAAAGTCGAAGTTGCCGCCCGTGCGGTCGTAGCTGGATTGCCGCATACGCTTTCCGCTGCGCTCGCGGTACAGGTCTCGCAGAGATGTGCCGAGTGAATTCATGCCATCATCGTCCCTTCTATATTTTTCTGGGTCTTTAGTATATCACATTCTTTGGGTGGTTGGTAGACTTTTATTTTTTAGGGTGTGGACACATCGCGTTGTTATAGAGAATCTACAACAGGGAAACCGACTTCGCAAAATTTGCACAAGTGTTTTGCATAGTTTTGTAATTTGTGCGTTAAAGGGAATTGCCCCCTCCCTTAAGGCAAACTGCCGTCAATAAACTCACTCAAACAAGGGCGGCCTTCTTCCGAAAGCCGCCCTTATCTTAATTTATGTTGTTAAAAATTGAAAATAACAACAAAAACTACGCTGAACAATTTTGATTCCAACATCGCCAGAATCTTCCTGAAAAGTTCGTAGAACGGGCAGGGAGAAGGAATTGGCTCGGTGCGTGTCTCGCCGCATCTCTTGCAGGTAAAGGTCTTCACGCCGTCCTCCACACCCACGTCATACCAATTATGGCCAAGGGGTTCAATGATTACGGTTTCTTTCTCAGCGCAGGCCTTGCATTTGCGCGTCTTTTCGCCGGGCTCTGTGCAAGTGGGTGCCGTTATGAGAATCCAATTCCCCCAATTGTGGGGCACGCCGGGTTCAGTGTAACTGCACCCGTCCCGCAGGCACTTCTTTTCTTTGCAGGGAGGGGGAGATTTGCCACGCGTTTCTTCAAAAAGGTGGTGGTCGGGATCAATAGGTATAAATTCGGTCTTAGTCAAGCCGCATCCGTCTTTTTGGCAGGTGTATGTCATTATACCTTCCGCTACACAGGTAGGCGCAAGCGTTTCCTCTACCACCCAATCGTGGTAGCCAGGGTCAGCGGGAATGGGTTTCGTAAACTCTTTGCCGCAGCCATTCTTACAGGTGCATGTCTTTACGCCGGGTTCCGTGCAGGTGGGGAGCGTCGTTTCAACGCAGTTAAAATTGTGGGCTTTGGGATTAATGGGTAAGATTTTGATT
>Ga0123353_10012091_pt1 | contig 12232 bp, 8 predicted proteins | sample TergutLab28metaG_3_FD_92763 | JGI IMG/M metagenome (GOLD analysis project Ga0123353, IMG submission 92763) | Labiotermes labralis P3 segment gut microbial communities from Petit-Saut dam, French Guiana - Lab288 P3 | ecosystem: Host-associated > Arthropoda: Insects > Digestive system > Gut ... | reverse complement strand
GCCCAACGCTCCACCCGACGCTCGGCCCGACGCTCCACCCGACGCTCGGCCCGACGCTCGGCCCGACGCTCGGCCCGACGCTCGGCCCAACGCTCCACCCGACGCTCGGCCCGACGCTCGGCCCGACGCTCGGCCCGACGCTCCACCCGACGCTCGGCCCGACGCTCGGCCCAACGCTCCACCCGACGCTCGGCCCGACGCTCGGCCCGACGCTCGGCCCGACGCTCGGCCCGACGCTCGGCCCGACGCTCGGCCCGACGCTCGGCCCGACGCTCCACCCGACGCTCGGCCCGACGCTCGGCCCGGCGCTCCGCCAGCGTTGCGTCGTAGGCTGCTTGTCGGGGAGGTTTAACAGTCGATGATGGAAGATAGACAAACGATCGCAATGATGATAATCTTAGAGGGTCTAATAACTCACTAGAGCGTCGGGACGGCCCTTGTCGGTCAAGAAAGGAAACGAACACTTTCCACCATCAAATAAAACATAACCACTTCCTTCTAAAACATCAGTGTAATTCAGCAGGTCGGCTGTACTTAACGGGCGTTAATGGCAGCTTCTGTGACGTCTACAGACAAGACAGGTAGCTACTGTCAGTTTAAATGAAAGAATATTTCTCTTTTTAAATGGTTAATACTCCCGCATATTTACCAACGACAATAATCTTTATCTTCACGAAGAAAGTCTCTACACATCTACCTTTTGTAGATGCAAATATTGTGTGTTTCTATCTTTCTCACAATTACGGATTTTTTATTTTATCAAACAATGGAGCCACGTGAGAGGATGCTGGTGCCATTGGTATTCGATATCCTACCGAAAGTAGGCATCGGGCACTGAAGTTTCTCTTGACAAGGTGGTTGGTTGATATTTTCGTACGCGTTGTGACGTGCGTGTCATAGAATTTTTTTTTCTGACCCAGCTCTTGATCAGAAACATTTCCAGCACATATTGAGTTACAGTTGGTAAAGAATGTATCAAAGAGAAATAACTGCTTAGACACTTTCAAGAAGGCATTGGTTCTGCCAACCCTTGAAGATGGGGTCACCAGTCTGTCTCAAAACTTCGATCACCAGCTACCGATTGATACGGTGTCACATCCCAGAAGAACAAGGGCCCCACCTTCTGATTTGCCCATAAATCTGCAGCTTGAAACATTTCATTGTTCTATTGGATATATTCATCTTAGTACTAAGATGCTATCGAAAGAATATGCAGGGGCAAGAATTTTTTTCTTCAACGAAGTTCGACCTGGCATCCGCTTGTTCTCTTTCACAGGAACTTTTACCTCGGCATGTGGCAACCGGAATTTGAATTTAACGTTGACTTTTATCCGGTGCGAAAGTAAAGAAACCCTAGAATTTTAGCTCCTTATCCTGTAAGTTTCGTGGGATCGTTTTCGAGCCCGGGTTAAACAGTGAAGTTGATACACAGTCATTATATTAACGGGAAAAAAAACAAATTAAATCGCTGCTGGTGGACTGAGTGCATATGATCAGTACAAAATCAGTGCCGTTTCTATACATGAAATTTTGGATACAACGGAAGACTCGATTCAATAGGAAAACGTTTGCTTGTGACCTCGCCTGTGTGTGATATTTGAATTCTAATTTACGCCTTCTTTTCTTGCCGTCAGTTATTCAGATCCCTTAACCAAACGTGACAGCGTCACAGAAAGCAGAATAATGATAAAGAATGATTCTAACTTCCCGTGATATTACGATGCACTTTTAAAAATCCTCTGAATATGATTCGACCATTTTTAAAACGACGTCTAATTGCGGTGTGCCTGGAGTCCTTGTCCTTTCAAGCTGAATTCGTAATTAGTGAGGAATGGTTACGTATAAATACTTAACATTTCTCAGTTAAATACAGATAATGCCAAAACCCACATAAAGATTACAGTTGTTTGTTAATTCTGTGGGACCAGGACTCGACGCTTCCGCATCACGGACATCGAAGCCGGCCAGCCCCACCTGTTGGTGAATTTTGTACATAAATCAAATGTTTCTGTTTGTATTGACACAGCTGTTACAAGTAGTAAAGAATATCTCGTTATGGACTTTGTACGGTAATATTATGCATAAGGAAACGTGCAAGGATTGCTGTTCATATCATCATGCTAGTCCGGTGTTTAGAGGGGCATAGCCAAGGGAGGGCGAGTCGTGCGGTTGCCCTGGGCGGTACAGTCCAAGGGGCGGCAATAAGAACTTTTAAAATATCAGCTGTTATTTACTGCACTCAGAAAATTTTAAATATTTGAATCGAATAAGAGGAAATTCGGTAAGTAATCAAAACACACATTTTATGTTCAGTAACTGTTTTTTAAATCATGCAGTTTGTGCGATAATGTGGAAAAATATATTAGAGCAGAACGGGACACGGATAACAATATGGCGCATAAGTCTTGCAGACTGGATACCTAAGACTACAAACACGCACTCTGCTTTTCTACTGCAACATTAGTTGTATGAAAGCTCATCAATATTATGTTATACGAAGAAAGCCGGTCTTGTTGACTGTTACATGCGCCTGTGAAGGCAGGCAGCCTGGATCAAGGTTTAGTACTGAAATATACATAGCCGTTACCCACGGTCTTCCTCGTTCATTTTCATTTAATCGCGCCGGTCAAACCAAGTACTAGCTACGACCCGCGTGTATGTAATCTCCAGACTCTACACATAAAGTAAACAGGACTGCGAAATGGCAAACAGGAGAGTAACAAATCAAAGCCACGTTCCACTCGCTGAACTCCGCGGTGAATAACGTAAACTTCTGGGGAAGGGGACGAAGCTTCCAGAACACGTTGATTATATTACAGACTTTCAATTGTTAGGCTCGTTCGGAAAGCAATTTGCGAAAAGCAGCTACTAGTTTCATCATGTCCGTCCATTCGTCCGTCCTGCTGTCTGCCCGCATGAAACATTTCTGACTCTCACTGCACAGGTTTGAATGAAATTTCATGCTGGTGATTTTAACTAAAATTTGTCGCATTTCCTTTTCGTCCAAATCAAACAAAAACTGTGGAAACTGTACTTGGAAGACCTGTGCTTTTTATTATAACATTTCATCATTTACGAAAGAGTAAAATAATTTCGCCCATTTGCGACAAATGTTTAAGAAATGTGACATAGCCAGAGAGGACGGGGAAACATTTTAAGATAAAACATAGAATTACAAGTGACATGACCCCAGGCGAAGAACAAGGCAGAGGTGATTGCGTTGAGACCGATTTTAAAACTGTTGCTAAGATTTGGATAAATTTGGAAGTATGAATTTTGTAAGATATGGAAGAAGGCAAAGTAAAGTTCACACTAGAACGGACCACAAAGACCCAGAGGAAGATTATGTGTATAGCTGTACTCCTTTCTAACCTCGGCGATAGATTTGGGTGCGTGGTAAATGCCACGCCCGGCGGCTTTATATCCGGGGAAGAAACTCGTTTCCCATTGTACAAGGGGCTGGGTGGAACCAGAGCCGGTCTGGACGGGTGCGAAAGACCTCGCACCCACTGGGATTCGATCCCCGGGCCGTGCACCCCTTAACAAGTCGCTATACCGGCTAGGCTTTCGCGGTCCAAAAACTAAGCGAGAGAGAGAGAGAGAGAGAGACATTTAAACAATTTCCATTGCCTGTGTTATTCTTAAAATTATTCACGAATTTAAAATCGGAAAATATCAGCGAGCAGGCCAGAAGTGTTAGGGTATGTGGATATTTCCCAGTTCGTTTCTCTTTCAGGTCAAACAAATCTCCAATGTATGGGATCCTTTGCGAAATTGTTCGTTGCATTTAGTGTTTGACATTGAACTGAAGTTTTTTACAATATGCATGCATGTGCGTGTATATATCGTGTTCCATTCTCTCTTCTGTGGCGTGTGTTCTATACTGAATAATTAACAAATGAATACAGTTTTTGTTGTGGACCTTCTATCAGCACTTGTTCCGGCTGCTGGTTGTTTTCGTGTTTATTTCAGTCGTACGAACGCGTGAGCGTGTGTTTTTTTTTATGGTGTATCGCAGATACTATCGTAGGCTTGTTTTCTGAACTGTCATACTGAGGTGTAGACCTACAGTTCGCTTATAGGAAGCTAAATATATAGGTGGTAAGAATTCGATGGAAAGAAACAAGACACAATGAAATGATTGCAAAAAAGGTGAAAGTATTTATACAATTTAAGTGGAGGAAGACAAGGAATTTTCTGCTATTTCGAAAGGTGGGAATTTTCCTCCATGTTTACAAATTCCCACTTTTGAGCCCAGCACCGAATCCGTCCAATTCATATAACACTGTGACACTTGAAAACCCTATATATAGATAGGAGAATAACTCAAATATAGATGGGGGGACAACATCATACAGGACCTTGGTCAAATGAAGATAAAAAATTGGTTAACCTGTGTCCAGGATAGAGCAAAGTGGAAGGATGCCGTTGAGAAGGCATAAACCTCCAATTAAAGGAGGTTCAGCGCCTGAAGAAGAAGAAGAAGAAGAAGAAGAAGATGGGAGAATAAGAGGGCTATTGAAATAAGTCTTCAAGAAGTAGGGTGGGAGAGCGTAGGTTCTGTTCTTCTGTCTCAGGATACGGACAAGTACCTGGCAGCTGTTGCCAGCAAGGTAGTGGATCATCAGTTTCCATGAAATGCGGTGGAATTTCTGAAATAACGTAGGAAATATTAGCTTCTAAGGAAGATTTTTTCCTTGGAGTTAATTAATTGTACGTTTGTTTATCCATATAACGAAGCATTTTGGATTTAGAGTGTGTACGTTATTAAAAGTTTATGAAATAAAGAAGTTAAACTTTTAAGTACGAAAGAAAAGCGTGAATGATAGAATTAAGTTTCCTAACACCAAATGAACACCGTATCACCGTTATATGGTTAATTAGTAATAACTATGTCCTAAGAAAAATTATTCTTGGGATAGAATGGAACTCGTAAATTTGTTTCATTGTCAAAACGGGAGTTCCTAGGAGTTAATAAGATACTACAGGCAGTTACGGCTGTTTTCTGACTTGATGAAGTGCAATACACGTAATACTGTTAGCTGAGTGTGAATATGAGGCGTGGCTATTAAGTTAAGAGACTGCCCCCGCAGCTCCTGACTTTGACCGTTGGTTACCAAAGTAGCTAAATACCGCTGAACGTTCCCCAATCGCGAGCCGCACCTCACTCCATTATGTTTAAGCACGGTCCATAAGCAAGTTTGTCATACATATTTTTTGAATTGCCGCGATTCTGCTTGAAATAAATTGTGATTAATTCCAGTGGAAATGTATACTCTTTAGGAGTACCAATTTCCATTCTTTATACTTTTCTGTTGTTAAGAGGTATCTCTAAAATGAATGACGAATCATTTGGCTATCATTTTAAGCACGTCCTTCGCTGGCTTAGAACCAACCGTCTTTATTATCTGCGAGCAATTAAGGTTCGGATGAGTCAATTCCCACAGCGAGCGGGAAGAAAGGATAAATTCGAAGGGTGGGGATGAAACAGGGTAGATGCATTACACTGATTCTACATAATGTTTCATGGAAAGGGGATGATGGAGTAATCATTTCTTAGGGTTCTCTTCCTTTAGCCCTAACCCCTTCTCACGTAGGGTAACAGGTGTGTTTGAACAGAGATCAGCACAAATTGTCTTCCTCGTATTTTCAGATGTGCTTGCTGACGAAGTGTATAGGGTGGGCTGAAGACAAAATGGCGAAATGTCAGGCAGCCTTAGGAATTCTTATTGTCTTGTGCATTTACTGTGAACTGCCTACCAAGTTGACGTGAATACGAGGTTGAACTTCGCTTGTAGTTCTAATTATTTCCAGAGTCTTTGCTTGGAATGAAAATTGAAAAGAAGAGGTTTGGGTTTTCCAAGCGCAGTGACAGACTTGTCTACCGGATAGTCAGGAGGATATTGGTAATTATATAAATGAAATAATATAATGAACAGATAATCGTGTAAAGTGTTCCGGCTGAAACTTTTACGATACATAATATACTTGCAAATATATTAAATTTGCATTACGCTTTCTTATACGCAATCGCAATCGTATTTGTGGGGTTAGCGTAACAGAGTAGCGACAGGCTTCATCATATTTCAATCGAAGGGCCATCCTCAGGCTGTACGACAGACACAGTTCAGCAGCAAGGTCAAACGATATGAATTACCAGATGTAAAATTCAACCTAGTGAGCAGCGTGCCATATGTTACGCGACCGCTATAAGACTACGTTTCATCTCATATTAATTTTCAGAATTTTGATGTTTTATGTGTAACGTAAATAGTAATTAAAAGATAACCACATGTAAATCCAAGTTCTTTCATATTTTGCGCTGATGGTTTCATTGCAAAATGAATTAAAATAATTGCGTTATAAAGAATAGTTACAAAATTCCAAAAATTAATTTGATGTTTTTCCTTAGGCGCGTTCGCAAAATTGCGAAAAGCGACAATTAGCTTCGTCATATCTGTGCATCGTCCGTCCGCCCTCATGGAATAACTCGGCTTATACTGGAAGGATTTTTTAAATGAAATTTGATGTTGCAACATTTTCGAAAAACTGTCGAGAGAATTCAAGTTTCATTAAAATCTGGCATGAATACGGGGTACTTTACATGAAGACCCATGTGCATTTATGATGGCATATTTCTGACTTCTTGTTATAACGAGAAATGTTTCAGATAGAAGATATAGGGAAAATTAAAACGCACATTTTGTGTTCAATTTTTTTCGGAAATCATGCCATTTATGAGAAAATGTGTAAAAATATTGTAACAGTGGGCAAAAAGACCTAGTAGTATGACGACCCGCGAAGCCTCTTGAAGTCAAAGCTGCCGGTATGTCAGAACCTTCCGTATGAGGAGACAGGACATTCTAGTGATATCCAGCACTGACTAGAAGAGCGAAGTTCTTTCGAGACGTGCAATACGCATTATGTAAGTCCAGCGGATAGCAAGAGGTGGACAGTCGTGTGACGGCGAGACAGCGTGTTGCGCGTAGTGGATAGTTTGTTTTGCAGACTTTGCAGAGTGAACGGGGTTGTGACTGCGGAACTGCATAGTTTAGAGTGAGTGGAGTAGTACATCTGTGGAGTACTGTGTTCGAGACCGGTGTCAGTGCTGTGAGCACCAGTAGGCAACAGAACTGAGAAAAGCTGTAGATAGGGCTTTGAGCCCGGAGTGCAGAATGTACGAGTCCAGGGTATTCTCTTGAAAGTGAATCTTGAAATTCTTGTGATTGTCCTGTTTCAGTTACTGGCTGTTTTAATTGTGGTAATTGTAGTGACAATCGACTGACTACGGGCTGGACGGTCGGGGATCGAATCCCAGTAGGAACGAGATTTTCCGCCCGTCCAGACCGGTTCTGGGGCCCACCCAGCCTCCTGTAAAATGGGTACTGGGTCTTCTCCGGGGGTAAAGTGCGGCCGGGGCGCGCTGCTGACCACTCACCCCCTTCTAGTGCCGCGGTCATGGAAGAGTAGAGCTATACCTCTACCCAAACTCTGGGCTACACCGGACCTGTAACGGTATCACTTTACCTTTTTAATTGTAGTGACAATAAACGCCGTTATTTGTTAAATCCTCAGGCCTATCTGTTACAATAAGGTACAGCCGGACAGGCCAAAGATGGCAATATAATGTAGCGCATGCGCATGGCACCCTGGATACCTAAGGCTGCAAACACACTCTCGGAATATGTAATGCTTATTGCGTATCCACTGAAACAATGGTTGCACGAATGCGCCCCAGTGTTACGTTATACTTACATTGTCTTTGTTGTTAAATACTCAGATCTGTCGCGAGTGGTGTTTTGAAAATAATCTAGTGTAATTTAGGATAACTAAAGGAAGTGACAAAGATGAAGGTAAAAGTTTAAACAGATTTATTTTTGCATTCTGTACTTAAAGCGAAGCCCTCCATTAGAATCTAAAATGGGTAGTCTACTTCATGAATATGATGATAAGATGATGATACGTGTTCTAGCACTGAGATTAAGTAATCAGCCTCTAATAAAGAAAAAAACCACTACACATGGTATTCATGCTGAGATTGTTTGAATTATGCTGACAGTGGTAGATACATGACCGCTGTAATGTCTCTGGGCAAATGTAGCCTTCCATTGTTGTTGAATGTTGATGAATTGATCTTATCTCCTCTCATCCCAGTGCTAACTTCGGTTTCAGAAAGGGGTGATATACAGTGGGAATTGTGGATTTCTCTGGAGCTTTTCTCGCTGTTCTTACTAATGTGCTCCTGCTTATCGATCAAAGATGAGGTAAGAGTTTTCCTGAAATCCGTTGCATACGGATATTTTGTGTCAGTACAATTTGACATGACACAGGCAAGATTTCAGTGTGGTAGGTCAAGTCGCAGAGAGTGACGTGTCTGATTTTCTGAAGGAGTTTTATCATTCATATCACATTTTTACCCGATTTTCCAGTGAATGATCTGAAAACACACCATTGCTGACTGATACCACTCAAAATTTGAAATTCTAAAACACGGTTTTAATCGTGTCTACTGCTTCCTTTCCGAAAGTAGATTGTAAGTCGTGGAAGGTAACAGTTTACCATAACTTGCAGCCTCATGAAATCACTTTACAGAGGAAACTGAGCCCAGTTTCTATTTGTGAAATGCTCTTCATACTGAGAGAAGCTACATTTTCGAAATATACAGCAAATGGTAGCAGAGTTTACTCTCTTTCCACATATCAGAGGAAATCCAACGTACTTGCTGTAGGCGTTATGTTAACTTTCACTGTGCCCAGTCCAGAAACTAATAATGTACTTTGGATATCCTAATTTGTACGATATGTGCTCTTTGTTTCCTTTATTTTTCCTTTCTTTCTTCCTTTGCTTCTTTCTTGCCCCTTTCTTTCTTTCTTTCTTTCCAAGTCAACATCTCTGTTTTGTAAATACATTAAATTTTGCCATTTCGTTAATAAAATTTGCACTTTTTCTCCAAGTATAGCCATTTCCCCCCACTTTATTGCTTACAATTCGTAAGGCTGTTGTTACATGATATATGACTTCGTGCAGGAAATGGGGCGAATTTTATCTGGTTCATTTTATCAAGCTTGAAGTGATTCATTGCTGGTCCTTATTACAACGGTAAGAACATGTGCAACTTAATACGTTAGCAAAATGTAAATGTCGGTAACAAAATGACGTAATGAAACGCATTTCTGTTTTTTTTGCACTTGGCGTTAATTATCGGCGTAATTCTCCAGAGCATTTTCGTTATCGGATGAGCAAGTGTTCTATAACCCTTCGTGGGGTGCGGTTTAGTGTCGCGTTTTTTTTTTTTGCGCGGCAGCAAGAGGGAATGCAGTAGGAACCTTGATAAAGGAATGGTTCCGCTAGTTCAAACAACCTTGCAATTGCGTCACTCTGTGGCATCGAGCGGCTTGGAGCGTCTGACGCAATCACTACTGCTATAGCATTTACGGTTGCTTGTATCATGACTATAGCCTGCACTGTAGCTGCTTTTGGGACCCCTCATTTCTGCTCAGGGCAGCAGCAAGTTTTATCCTTGTTCTAAGCACTTGTGCTTTTTGACCCACAATGTGTGACCAGTATTTATTCGTTACGGAGAAATGCAGCTGGCGGTGTTTATATGTCACATAATAAAAGTTAATATTTTAAGAGTAAAGTGCATGAAGAATAAAATGTATTGAAGCGAGGAATCTCAAATTTTTAGCTTGCTTTCCAAATAACAATTTCGCCCACTCGTATAGAGCTAGTTAGGAATGTTAGGATACCGTGTCATCGTCGCACTTCTCATTTTTCTGCAATCGGTATCAAAACCTTGGCGGATGCGCGAAATTTTGAAGTGGAAGTGACACCAGAAACACATGATGTAGAATTGTGGGAAGATGTGTAATAATATGTCTTTGAACTGTACGTAACTTTTATACAAGTATTTATTTCGTAGAATGTATAATAACAACCTGCCCGTCATGTGTCTTTTTCCCTTATTTTTATGTGAGATAACCATAATTGATCAGCCTTTGTAGCTAGGCATGTACAATTTATTACGAAGATAGATCACAAACATAAGTACATACAAAAAGTTAAACGTTGTTTCTGAGTCAAAAATGTAAACAGCGGATGTGGGGAATTTGTTGCGTTATACGACAAAATTAACGTAGTTCTGCCGTCTGTTTGACATTCTTGATTTATCTAATTTTGTATTCAGCAGATCAGATTTATTCTAAGAGTAAAGTAAGATTTTTTTCCTGTGAAACGAGACCTGAATGTATAGAGAATTGTTGTATTTTGTTCTTTGCTTTTCTTGGATTTTGCGCGGCGTAGATTGGTTTTTTGCTTACCGGCGTTTCAGGACAGCCCATCGGTCGGTAACCAACCACCAACGCAAGCTACGTAACGTCCGAGAAGACTGAAGACTTCAACCACACGGCTTCTGAATCTTGAAATTTCGGAAGTTTGTATTTCCTTAGAGGCGTGAATCCAATTTCAAAATATTACTCAGAGCAAGTTTGCTCATCGGGGGTGAATTAAAAAGGCGCCTGTATCGCATGTTGGAATCCTCCTCACAGATATTTTGTATGTAATCACCGTGTATCAATCATTGCCACAGTTAATCCCAGTTTGAGATTTTGTCAAGTGCTTCTTCTTACACCCCAAGCACATAAAACACTTCTTATGACAGAACCTGGAAAATGGGAAAATTTAGGAGATATAGAAGAAGACAGTCTGGGGGAAAAAATCGGCAGTAACTCCAAATAAATTAAGATGAATGGCCCGTTCATTGTTTTCACGAATGTGACCCAAGAAACGGTCGCCCGTCATATTACTCATCCCCGGATGTAGCTCTGTTTTGTTGATTTGACACAACCAACGCTTAAGCCCAAAGTACGTTACATTCTATCTAGTTCGCTCGACGGAGCAAAGACATTCATGAAAATCTCAGTCCCTCAGATAACGAAGAAATTGCAAGCCATTTGTGGAACCCAGAGTTTCATTACATGTTCACAAGAGCTCACCACTGGGGACTGTTTTGATCCAAACAAATTTACTCCACGTTTTCATACTCTATTTATTTAACGCTAGTTTCGGTATTGGATTCCCACCGAGACGCTTTTCTCTCACGTGGCTCCTTTCTTTCAGGTTGTCCGACTATTGGCAAGTAGGGTATAGTCTTAGGTTTAGCCGATATGAACCAGAACTAAATTCACTCTGCACGTATATATATAGTCCTGATTCCTAACCTTAAATGACGTGAAATCCTTTTAATAATTTGTTGTGCACTTCGTGAAAAGTGAAAGAAAAAGTAAACTCCAGCAGTCCATTCGTGCTTCCCGCTGATCCCCTGAGGTGTGTAGCAGACATAACCGGCGAATACGTCACAATAGTGTCGTGCTTGTTTGGTCCTTTATTTCTCGTCGGCTGCTCTGCGATATTCTGTGTAAAGAAATTAACTGTTCCAATGATATTTGTACTGTAATTACACAATTAATACAACGTGTACTTTGCTTTCAATACGATGCACTGAATTTAAATGTAATGAAAACTGACATGTACACATCAGCTGCTGTAAGCGTGGTGGTTGGATGGCAATGCTTTAAAGATCTTAATTTGCAACGTGCCATCTCTGATTATGTGTCAGACATTATCAGAGAGGGTTCTGACAATTGAAATCCTCAACGGTGTGAATGAACTATGTCAGTATACAGTATGGTATGTAACATGATGTGTTCGAATTCAGAGGCAAACGTTACTGTAATTGAACTCAGGTCCCTTCAAGAATTACAGAATGAAATCCTGCATTCTCGTGCCTGACGCGCTTGATATTGCACGCCAAAGACACGAGTAAAACGAGAGTTTGCTCGCATCTTTGATAGGCCTATGTTGCTGGTACTCGGAAGAGAAAGGAAAAGGTTCAGAACGTTTAAGCACTCAAATTCTCTCCTAATCAGGTTAAGCGTTGTTAAAAATTTTTATGGCTATTTTGTGTAAAAACAGTTGTTATTTTTTATGAGTGGTTGCTTAATGTGGTAAATTTCCTGTTAGTTTTTTCTTGCAGCTATGTCAATGCTTCACTGCATTCTAATGAAATCATTAAGAAAGACGGAGCAAGATTTTATAAAGTAAAAAAATTATGTCAATTTCACACGAATTTCATGATTAGATTAATATTTGAAATTATGACTTCCTAAGGAATGACCATAACATGTGGAAAGAAATTTGACACCCCTCTTATTCGAATGTTCCAAGAACTATT
>Ga0123353_10012089_pt1 | contig 12232 bp, 10 predicted proteins | sample TergutLab28metaG_3_FD_92763 | JGI IMG/M metagenome (GOLD analysis project Ga0123353, IMG submission 92763) | Labiotermes labralis P3 segment gut microbial communities from Petit-Saut dam, French Guiana - Lab288 P3 | ecosystem: Host-associated > Arthropoda: Insects > Digestive system > Gut ... | reverse complement strand
GGATGTGGGAGTATGGACTGGATCGAGCTGGCTCAGGAGAGGGACAGGTGGCGGGCACTTATGAATGAGGTAATGAACCTTCGGGCTCCATAAAATGCGTGGAATTTCTTGACTAGCTGCAAACCGGTTAGCTTCTCAAGAAGGACTCTGCTAGATGGAATCAGTCAGTCAGTCACAAAATTAGGAGAATTTCTTGATTGGCTGAGGAACTTCTGAAGAAAGTCTTTGTTGCATGGAATTAGTTCAGTTCAATATCCCGAGACTGCAATCACAGACTGTGTGCGTTTGTTGTGTAGTTCGTGTAATATCAAACTTCATGTCATTATATTCACCTGCTTGTACTGTACAGATTTAACCAAAACAAGTTGGTGGTGCGGCTGCTGGACCACTCACGGACTGACAACGGTGAGACGCGTACCATAGACAGGAAGGTGCGGCATATTGTGGCACACAGTCTATACGATGACAAGACTTTCAACAACGATATTGCGTTGCTTGAGCTCGACAAGGCGGTGCCGATGGAGGGCCTTCTGCGACCTGTCTGCCTTCCTGCAACAGGTACGCGGTCAGTGCCACCTGCCCAGAATTTGAAAATCAGCACTGCCTACACCCTTACCCGTGGTTTTATGTGACCTTTTGTGCTATCTGTATCTCATATGGTGTAGCGTCGACGGCATGATAATTTATGAATGATGATTGGGAGGGATCTAGAAGGAAGCGGCCTTAACTTAGTCGAAGTTCTGGCCCGGAATGTTCCTGGAGGAAATGAGAAAAACCTCGACAGTTCTTAGCGAGGATCTCCGACGTCCCTTTCGTGATTTGAACTGAATTTTTTTATTAATGTCTACCGCTACACCAGGCTACTAGGTTATCTATATCGGACGCTTTTAAATGAGAGCTCAATTCTCTTGTCTACAAGCATAAAGTTAAGATGAAACTATGATTTTATCTATTGTTTTATGAGGATGTGAAACCTGGTCTCTGACATTAAAGGAAGAACTTAGGTGGAAAGTTTTTGGGTGTTGCTGACGAACGTATTTGGACCTAAGAAGGAACAAGGACCAGATGGCTTCGAAACACTGCGTAATGCGGCTCTTCGTAATTTGTATCTGCGTATTAATTACTGGCGTGATGAAGTAATAAGGAAAGCAGCATGAATGGAAGATACAGGAAATGAATGCTAAAATTTTGCTTAAAATGTAAGGTAGGATACTGAGTGGAGGGCGTAGGCTTAGAAGGAAGAAGAACAGATCTGATCCTATTTGAACCAGTCGAATTCTGTCCACGTCATAACCTACTAGTTCTTTCTGATCCTGTTTAATATTAATCTATCTTCTACATATAGTTCTGTCAACTTGTCTCTTCTCGTAGAGTTTCAGAACTAAAATAACTTGCGTAAATTTATTAAAAATGCCAACAAATGCACTTTGGTTTTATGAATGTAATTTTATTGTATAGTGACCGACGACATGTTTCGGCCACTCATGTGGCCGTCTTCAGGGTGGCAAGTGCAAGAATACACTCCATAGTTCAACTTTACGGTTTTAACCATTGGCGTGACCCGACACGCTAAATATATATTTGTATTCTTGCACTTACCACCCTGAAGATGGTTACATGAGTGGTCGATACATGTCGGTGGTCACTATATAATAAAATTATACGCATGAAACCAAAATGCATTTGACATTCAGAGGACCGTGCATCGTGATATATTCCTATAATAAAAGCCATCGAAATGCACTATTTCTCAAGTTTATTTTGATAAAGAACTCTACATGTTTAGGACAGATCTACTGTCCATCATCAGGAGTCTCAACACTGCATACACGGCAACAGATATTTGTCATGTTAGTTATGTTGACTGTCTGCTAGCATGGTCGGGATGGAACTAGTTCCATCCCGATCATGTAGAGTTCTTTATCAAAATGAACTTGAGAAATAGTGCATCTCTTTGGCTTTTATTATAAGAAAAAAATGCATTTGTTGGTCTTTTTAAGAATCTAATTAATGCACGGAATATGGAACATACCAAACTAAAATACTTTGTGCTACATTTTATTTTACTTGGCGCAACACCCCCCCCCAGTGGGCCAGGGCCTCCTCATTCATGAGGGTTCTAGATCACACACAACGACGCACCACAGTCGGTAGGACTCCTCTGGACGAGTGATCAGCTCGTCACAGAGACCTCTACCCGACAACACACAACACTTACAAGAGAAATCCATGCCGTCGGCGGAATTCGAACTAACAATCTCAGCAGGTGAGCGGCCGCAGACTTACGCCTGAAACCGAGTGGCCACTGGGATCGGCTTGTGCTACATACACAACCCACATTAATCTTCCTTGATTTGGTCACTCAGAAACTCGTAATATAAATTAGATCATTTTTATGAATGTAGTTTTAAGGTATTTAAATTCCGAAATTTCTGGTCCTGATTAAGAACTGCTGAAACTTGGAAACAAACCTGTGTGTCGCGTACACCCACAGCAGTCTGTTGATGAATCCTGTGGTAAAGGCAGCCTCACAGCAGTAGCAGCAGCAATGGCAAAACAACAGGAGTTGTTTTGCGCCTTTTCTAACGTATGGAATATGCTCTTATGACAGGCAAGAGCTTCACTGGGCTACAAGGCGTGGTGACCGGTTGGGGCGTAACGATACAGTATGGGGCTCCGTCTGATGTTCTGAACGAGGTAACAGTCCCCATCATGTCCAACAAGGACTGTAGGATGACTTCATACGGCCAAAAGAAGATCACGGACAATATGCTGTGTGCTGGTTTTCCAGGGGGAAAGAAAGACTCGTGCCAGGTAAGAATATACTGTTGAAATTTTATAATTTTAATAGTCGGAACACATTAAAGGCTTTGTTGCCCTGTTGCACGTATACAGTGCTTTGGAAAATGATACTTTAAACGTTTTACCTCGTGAAATGTTTCAGTGAGCAGGGTGGTCAGCTGTGGGTTTACAAAATTGGGCATGCGTGTGACTTACAAGAGGATAAAGGTTCGGAAGGTGGTGTGGTCTCTACGCTGACTTTGTAAAATTCGAAAAGTTAATTAACAGAATTACAAACATTCAAGCACGACTGTAAGCTAGGCGTGAACTCAAAAAGGGAGGAGTTTGTGTATCTTACCTTTGTGAAAGCACACTAAAATGCTTTTTAAAGAGAGGCGCAGATTATAAATTTCTAGTCTTGTCAAAATTGTACGGTTTTAGTTAATACAAACATCCAGGAAAATGTTCAACCTGTGGAGAACGCCAGCGTAATTTAATGGTAGTCATTATCTATAAAATTAATTCCTTTTATCTCCATAATTTCTCTACTCCCCTCCTGTCGTGTGATCTGTTTGCTAGGACACCCCGTGAGGCATGTACGCACAGTGCCTTAAAATTATCTCTGGCCACTGCCGCTTCGTCTCTCGGTAACTGTATGTGCTGTGTTGAACAGAGCGATATTGTCATATTCAACAGCCTTATTATCATCCCGTTCCTCAGTTGTAAAATAGTGAAGGTGTTTAGCATCAAGTTGCTCTCTTATGAGGAACAAAACTGATGAAAGTGAGATTATTTTATATTTTATATTTATCTCTTGAAAACTTTGTATATAAGTTAAGGGGGTTGCAATAAAAAATAGTTTCATATTTGATTTTGAAAATTTACTTATTTTGGTACAGTTTCTCTTAGAAGGATGGATACTTCAGTCAGTATTAATCGACAGTAATAAGTGCTCTTTTGACTGCAGGGTGACAGCGGGGGCCCGCTGCATGTAATCAACGAGACAGTGCACAGCGTGGTCGGTAAGTTGACACTGTGCTGTAGGAGTATGTGAAAGACTGCTTTATTTATATGGAGGCCTAACAGCTACCTCCGCAGTCAAATTAATACAGATAATTAGCTGTTCACTGCCCAGTGGCAACCTTATGCACCACCTCCTGCAACCGCACGGAGTGTTGAAGTGTTTCAATTTTCCCACGGTAAGCACCGATTCTATACTCAGCAGCATTAACCCACTGGTCTTATTAATGGAGACAGCCCGATTTTTCTGTGAGGTACAAAACTGAAAATTTGTATAGGATGCTCGTGTAATTTAAATGGTTAATATTCACCATATTCAATTTAATAGCCTAGCTGTTAGCTGGGTGCTTCCCTCCTTCGAGCAAAACTGGAACAAATCCAGTTTGTAACACATCACTTGCCTGAAAAATGGGGGGATTCAAAAGCGTGCCCCAAAGTAATATTATTGAATGACTAAGATTTTTATAGCCCCTACCCGCTGGAAATTCCTTCCTGTGTGCAGAATGTCTCCGTGTTGTTTTTGTGGGCTGCTGGACCGCTAGCCCGAATCGAGTCCAGGCAAGTCGATTCGCATTTAAATCACTAACTGCCCTGGTGGTGGACACGTTTGTTTTGAACAGAACTCTTGTACGCCTCGCTCGACCTGCGACTTCTTAAAGAGTCAGACTTGTTTCGGCTTAACTGGACTCAATTGAATCACATAGTCTGTGGCCTTGCCTATTGGCTTGTTGCGTGATCACAACAGGTTTTTTTAATGTACAAGCTATCTACGTCCGCCACTGTTTGGTTGTTTGGAAACAGTTTGTATTGTGATGAATTTGGAGCGCCACCATGGTAAATAGTAGAAAATTAATTGAATACGATTATAAATCTAGTACTTTCGTAAATGATGAAATATTAAACTCATTTTTACAGAACTGCTTATTAGTTTACAGCAAACGATCGTCGAAAAGATAAATGAAAGTATGTATGTATGAATGAATGAATGAATGAATGAATGACTTTGAAGTATGGTCGTTTTTTGTGGGTATGCAATCAAAAAGAAAGTGTGGATTGCAGGGGTGGTGTCCTGGGGCGAAGGATGCGGATTGCCGAATTACCCTGGCGTGTACACGAGGGTGAACCGGTACCTCACGTGGATCAAACGATATACGAAAGACGCCTGTTACTGCCAATGAAACTTGTGGTGCTGCGCCACATAATTTCCATCTAGTCACATTGAACTGCTGAACGTCACGTGCTGCATGCAGTCCAACCAACACTGACTATTTATTATGATTTATTGACTTGTATGATATTTGAAATAAATCAAGATATTATCTGCATATAAATGTCGCTTCTCCAAATGGTTAGTATTGTTTTCCACCAGCTTGACTCTTTGAGAGCACAAAATACCTCAGCACAGTAACAGACTGTAAGCGGTTTATTAATTTTTGCTACAGTTTCCAGAATGTCTCCGGTTCCCAACCAGTTCTCTATCTAAATACAGTAGGAAGCTGTTTCTGCAACGGTTAAATGGACAGGGTTTCTTGTGACCAATCGCCTGTCACCTAGTGCTGACTATAAGGAGGGATAGTTTCTTTCATGCAAATCCCCCTACATCCTCGTAGCGTTGGTCTTCAGTAAATTATAGTTAAACTTTAAATTTCTTTATCCTTTCTGGAAACTGTCCTAAATTCCATGTTTCTGTCTCTTTTTCGAAGCAAATTTTGATACATTTCCTTAAAATAAGGCACTGCACTTCTTCCATATCCTTCAGTTCACCGTTCCACACCGTTCACATCGTCTGCAAATTCAAGAGAGCGGAACAGAATAGGTAGAATTATAAACCAATCAGAACTTTTCGGACTTTCAGGACTGTCTTTGGGAAGGCTGTAATAGATAATAAAGAAATCGCAATGTTTTAGGAAGAAGCCAGATGCGGCTGCGACTTATAACTAGTGTACAGAAGCTCACAGCATAACGGGTCATGCTTCTACTAGTATAATGTTCAGAGTTCCTACAGCACGTCTTGTCTGCGGGCCTGAATTTGAAACCGTGATCTCCCGCTACAAGTCAGAATGGCCAACTCACATGGAAAGAAATAATAATTTCGTTGCCACAAATAAAAGTATTTTTGTTGTTGTACATTCTTCTCCAACTACTTTTTATTGTAATTAGTGTGCTCGTTGCTTCCAAACGTGTTTTGAAATGAAAGTCTAAACTTAGGCCTGCGCAGTGACTGCCAGTAAGTCATCTCCCTGATGCCGTACATCAGTGATGCAAGTTTGCATCTCTGAATGAACTGGCGTGTGAAAGTACTGCCACAGTTTTGTTGTATTTATAATGAAACATAGTCGTCGATATTCGTTATATTTTAATAACAACAAGACAGGCAATGCACGTATTAACATTAACATTCTGGCGAGTTCGCGTAATGTGTATACTTCTTGGCTGTTCTATAAGCCTGATACCATTTCAGCGGAACAGAGTGCTTTTATGGCGATTTAACGTCGCCGACTACAATAATACGTACTTAGTCTTCCTGTAAAACGTCCGATATTTTTCATCGATTTCGACAAAATTTGAATTTTCTCGACAGATTTTCGTAAAAGTAAGGTAAATCAGTCCCATTACAGGGACGGGGGGGGGGCCCAGAGGGTCCCAGGAAGTTAAGGCTACCAGATTTCGTGACAACGGCACAGGATGGTGGTAGGTTGTCAACCTTATGCACCGGCCGCCTTTACCCGCAGGAAATACTCCTGGTACTCATTTCTGTTAGAGGCTGAGTCGACCCCAGGACCATACTGCGAACGGAAGGATTTTATGTCAATGAACAATTCCACTGACACCAGCTGGGATCGAACCAGCGACCTTCCGATTTGTAGCACAGAACCTTAACCACTGTTCATTGTCGTAAAAGTATCCAATATAAAATTTGACGGAATACGTCCAATATGACCCGCGCTAATACATGCGAACAAACGGAAGGACGGACGGAAAGGACGAGGGTAATTGGCGCTTTTCGCGACTACGCCAACGCGGCCAAAATGCGTTATCTGTCATTTCTGAAACTCCCATGGTACTGATGTTTGTTTATCGCAAATGAAAGTTTCCTATTGTAAGCCACTGAGCACCTTGCGTGACCGAATGTGTATACGAATGTTTCTTTATATTTATGTGGAAGAAAGAAGGTGGAATGCAATTAGGCATTCCTAATTGGCACTAAATTTTCTGAAGTATGAATAAAGAAATTATTTATTCAGTTATGACTTATGATCAGCGTCTATGAAGGCTGAGTACGTTGTTGCAACCTTCCGGACCCCAGACTGTCACTACCTCAGAGCAAACAATTTACGTAAAGGCATGGGTTTCTTATTGTGCTCACCGAAGTTATGAGGTGAGTGGATCTTAAATAATACTGCAGTGGCAATTCAGGTCTAGCTGAAGGATACACAAGACAGTATCATACCGTTCCGCTGGAACTGACCTTCGGGTGAGGATTCGACAATGAATAATGGAGCTGGAGAGCGTGGATTAATTTAATCTGGCTCAGGATAGGGAGAAATGTCAGATTGTTGTGTATACGGTGGTGAAACTTCGGTTTCTATAAAATGTGAGGAGTTTCTTTAACGGCTGAGAAACCAGTAGCTTTTCGAGAATGACTCTGCTTCGTGGAGTTAGCGAAATCTTGAGCTGAACCACGCGTCGGAGTTTGTTGAGGAAATGCGATTCCTTGACGTCATATATAGCAAATTAATTTGAAACAGGCTATTTCTCGCTGGAATAAGTTACAGGGTGGCGGTTTGGGGGCCGACCATATTTCCTACCTCACATACAATATTGAAAAAAACTGTGGAAACTTCTCACCAGCGTGTTGTTTTAACTTGCATACACTTCATTTATGGTTCTTGACGACCACACTTGAATCTCAGTTGTGGAGTGCTGGGAACTGGAGATTTGAAAACAGATATCGAATTTTTATGACCAGCAATGTTTGTAGTACAGAGGACACCACAGCAAAGCCTAACGAAGGATTATTCTTAAAATTCGGTCGTAATGTCTGAGTAATTTATGTACTGAATATAATACCGCAGTGGAACAGGGTGAACAAAAACTGCATACTGTTAATTCTTAACCCTTTAAAGACCGAGTTAAATACCATCTACCATCTGTTGGGATTATTAGGAGCTCACCATAATTTCCACGTTAGCGGGTTAAGGGTTAATTACCTGATGTAACAGAGTCGTTATTAATAATATGACAGTCGCCGAGTTAATTAATTAATTAATCGCCTTTTTTAAAACCCGAGTTTTAATTACCGTGTTCCAAAGATCATATCCTGAGACACACAGTCCAGTTCACTCTCTCGCTCCCTACTACTTTGACACATATTTAGTATTATCCTTCATTTTGCTCCTGTATTCCAGATTATCTCTTTCTTTCTGCTGTTTCGACTAAAATTTTATGTGAGTTTCACGTCTACCGCTGCTAGCGCTGCAAATGTAGTTCTTTGACGAATCGATAGACATTAAGTCAACGGGTTTGCTCTGTTTAGAGTTCGAATGTGATCTTCGGAACAGGAAAAGGAAATGTGACGTTTTGCTGACCGTGCATCTCAATATATTTATCTTAGTAATTAACCAACTTGATGCACAAAATTTTGTTTCGAGCACCATGTGCTCACCATCAGGAGGTCAAAATTGTATTATACAGCCTCTGGTATCATCACACCTATAGGTATGATGATACCAGAGGCTGTATAATACAATTTTGACCTCCTGTTGATGAGCACAACAATGCTGGAAACATGTAGAGGCTTGTAATAAACTTATTACAAAACAAGAATTTGTGCATCAAGTTGGTTAATTACTAAGGAAAATGAATGTTAGGTGTTCAGCAAAAACTTTCACTTTGCTGGACACTATTCCCACTAGTATTTAAGATAAAGTCTGAAAACTGGGTGTGAAGTTTATTTTGTTTCTTATTTTTGAAGTGCAGTTTAGGTTTAACTGCATATAAAGTGGAACAACAAATAGTTTCAATATTATAATTTACTGTAGTGACATGCAGTTATTTCAAACAATCATTTCAGAATATACTGTTTTGCTCGAAATAGATATAAGATATTATCTTAATTAAAATATATTATTTACCATTAAACAAATACATCTTAAATACACGATATAATAATATGTAGAGAAAAAATTCCGAGGTTACCTTTTCTGCTCTCTTAGCACGCACGATGTGGCTTGTATGTACAGTACATATTATGGTCATTCGCAAACAGCGGTTTCCTGTAATTATTTGCATTTATTTGTTATGTGCTCATAAAATTTTATGAACTTGCTCCATCAGTTTTGAATGAATGTTACACATTTCTTACGGAATTAGATCAGTACTTAGTGCACACGTTCCTTAGTGGAGCCCAACAGTGATTCTTTAATTTTCAGTAACATACTGTTGTATGGTTAGCAATTGTACTACTAATTTCTGTCAAAAGGAAAACCTTTCTTAGCGGTTACTCATTTCATTGTACCCGACATGTTTCGAATAATTGCTTACTTCTCATAATTTCATGTTTTGAATATTATTGAGGCTTTGTAGCTTGTGAATACACAATAACCAACACCACTGGAATGAACAAATTAAACTTAAATATAAGGTGTACATTTTGAGACTTAAAGTGGTGAGTTGAAATATTAATGAATGCGTGACTTGTTAATAGATTCAGATCCATCTGCAGTAGTTGGTTTGGAGTCCGTCGCAGACGAATTGTCCTGCAACCAAAATGTTTCCATCTCCCCTTTCCCCTGAAAAATATAACATCACAACTCTCTTTATCCGTAGATATTAGAAACAATTATAGGGGCAGGTTAAATTACGTTACCTTCGGTGTGCGTAAAAAAGCTGAAACAGGTGCCTGCTGCGTAGCGAAGCAGGTATATTTAATATTCTAATGACTGTGAGTGATCACAAGATTTTTCAGCTGATTGCCGGGATAATGAATAAATTGCGTTAAAATACGATTTATTCTCTGAAAAATTCGTATGATTAAAATTCCTGTTATCAGAGCATCGAATTTGTGAACATCGTAACCTCGAAGGAGAGTGAAACGCTGCATTGTGGGCAGCAGGATAAATAATTTGCTTCAGACTTTATGGTCTTTCATAGTGTTCAGACTGATACCCTAATCAGGGAAGTGAGTAAAATAAACAATGGTTGTCCGGTTATAATCATAAACTAACGGTACAGGTAAAACTTCTGCCGAAGTATGCACTGAGACCAAGTACAGCGACGACCAGTCACATCCATACAGAGTAAGGACTGACGGTTCGGAATCTGCATCTGTCTCAGTTATCAGATTAACTAAACTGTTTTTCTTCTGTCTAAGTTCGTGAAATGAAGAATGCTGTCCGGTAGGCAGATATGGTATGTGTGTGTTCTGACTAGCTTGTACTAAGAGTCACATCGGTCGTTGCGATGGCCCAAAAAAGGCAGCATGATATCACAATATATCAGTCCTCTGAAGAATAAAAAACCAACTAGATGCCACTTATTATTTTATTGTACTTCTTGTAGGCTCAACATGTTTCGGACATTACTGTGCCCATCATCAGGAGCTCGCGACTATGGTGAATATTGCCACATTGGTCGTTTCGGTCTTGGTTTGCTGTATGTTGGAGGTTAGGTGCGGTTACGCTGGAGTGGTGTCCGGGCTGCAGGCTAAAGCACAAGCAGTTGCGCTTTAGCCTGCAGCCCGGACATTACTCCAGCCTAACCACACCTAACCTCCAACATACAGCAAACCAAGACCGAAACGACCAATGTGGTAATCAACACCATAGTCGCGAGCTGTCGATGATGGGCATAGTAATGCCCGAAACATGTTGAGCCTATAAGTAGGACAATAAAACAATAAGTGGCATCTAGTTGATTTTTTATTCTTCAATTATCACAATGATGCACGGTCCAGTAAACATCAGATAGCATTCTTCGTTTTGGGCCACCTGACCCGGTACTTGGCTGTGCTATCAGTAAGGAACCTTAAGTCTTTGTTCCTTTCCTTGATTACTGCGATATTGGAAGCGACCTTTCTGAACTCTTGATGGAAGCATATTTCATAAGTGTAACATTTACGTTTATTGAGAGTTAACTTTTTTCCCATGCGTGGCATGGGGCCGTAATTGCTTATTCCTTCTACACAGGGTCAATTATCCTTAACTCCTTTACTGTATATTCTTTCGCCTTATTTCCATTCCTGGAGAGTAATTGTAAAAATGCACTATTGTACTTAGAATTTAAGGGTTTGCCTGAGGATGGCTGTTTACAGCCAAGACATTTACCAGGAAACGACGAAAGTAAAATGTACAGCTGTGCTGACTGTACCTTTAAATATACTTGCCTATAGCACCACGGGATTTCTCTGCTCAAAATATAAATACGTCTCTAACAAAACCATATGGTACGAAAGAAAGAAAGAAAGAAACACACAAACAAGGCTGTTGTGTACATACTTTCACTGTGACAAGTCCTCTGGGTTCAGTGACGTAACGATCGTCAAGCAGTTCCCGCATTGTTGTCGATATATGTATCTTTCCAGGCTGCAAGCAAACAAAATAATCAGATCAGAGGTTAATGTACAGAAAACGCGTGCAAGATAGCTTATCGGGACACAGCGACATAGGACTGAATTTTGTCAATGTACGTCGGTTTGCGAATGGAGAACGAATTGAGAGGGAGAAGGTTTGTCTTCTCTATCGAACACTCACTTAGCCACTGATTACCATTTTCACAAGCGGTCATAAGCCCAGTCAGATTTCGTACGTATTTAAATTTTACATTTATCGACCTCGTAAAGCAACTTTTAGGATCCAGACTTCGTCTGTACGGTAAATTCTGAAACTGTAGATTATGTTATTCTGTTTCATATTAGTCGTCTGCATTCTTAACTTCACTCAGTCGAACCTCTTGTGCCTGTAGGTTGAGAGGGAAGTGACGTAAAGACGATTTGTTTGCTTTTAATCACCTAAAATTTTGCAAATGAGGGGGCTGGCCCGAGGTATCCTAGAATTATTTAGGGTTTACTCCCCTAGGAGTGTTGGCTTTATCACGTCTAAAGAGCCTCCACCCCCCCCCCCAGCCCCTACCATACCCCATAGCCATTTTCCGGGTTCTCACCCTGGCCTTCTTGGCTACAGTAACGATGCTGGGGATAAATTCCCGCCCTACGTCACCCTAGCGAGAAATTCTGTACTGCTCCTGCCCACCCCTCGTGGCGAGGATATTGAGATTTTATTTTGAGGTGCCGCTTGTATTCTGTGTGTTACAGAAAGCAAAAAAGCAACGCGAAAACTGTGAAAATCATTTCCTCGTGGTGTGTTGCGGATATTAACCGAGGAAAGCATTACATAAACTCATGAAGTAGAAAAATAAAATAAAATTTTCTTAT
>Ga0123353_10012088_pt1 | contig 12232 bp, 9 predicted proteins | sample TergutLab28metaG_3_FD_92763 | JGI IMG/M metagenome (GOLD analysis project Ga0123353, IMG submission 92763) | Labiotermes labralis P3 segment gut microbial communities from Petit-Saut dam, French Guiana - Lab288 P3 | ecosystem: Host-associated > Arthropoda: Insects > Digestive system > Gut ... | reverse complement strand
GTACTAAATATTTTAAACATGCTATATACTCTCAGTTTTTTTTCTCTTCAAAATGCAGTTTGTTTCATAATTCTAACCTATTTGGTTCCTGTATTATTCACATTTTATATACAGGGTGTGCTAAAATCAAAAAATAATTCCGGCGCCAAAAGGTTAATCATCAACCATTTACATCTCACCTGTTCCCCAGGGTAATGCGTAAATAGCCTTTTGAGTTGCGGTACCTTGCCGTGTCTGTGGTGCAAGTACGAATGTTCAACAGAAACACAGCTCCAGTAACCATCTTTCAATCTTCACTTCAGGCCTTAAGATTAGGCAGAACATTCCTAACCCACAAGACTGCACGGTGTCACGATATGAACATTACACATGAATATGATACTGTGGGTCATGCAAATACAAAAACACACAAAAGTAGTTTCTAACAATTTTATTTAATTCTTTTTATTTTATTTTTTTTTTCGTTTTCGTCACTCAAATGATGCCATACAAAAAGCATAAATTTCATTAATCTATGACAACAGTAAACTCTCATAATCTGTACATGAAAGACAAATATAAAATCTGACAAACAAGGAATACTGCTCAAAAGAAGATATTAGAGGCCCACCACAATGAGCACGTATCCTAGCAGCCGGTCCCCTCCCACCGGATATAACACCCCATGAAGAAAGGGGACGAGGGGATATATCACAATGAAATGGAGTATTTATTGACTTCGCTGCTCTCTACAAACATAGCACAAGGAGCAGGACTGTCCATTGTCCTCTGTTACGTAATTATGATGACCAGCCAATCATGGATTATAAATAAGGAACCAGTTGGACAGCCCTACATCCCAGCTGCAAGAAAAGTGCTTCCTGCCACTAAAAAAAAAAGTCTGACAAGTCCAAGCACAAAGTATGTATGCTTCCTGACATGAAGGACTGTAGTAAGGTGATGCACAGAAGTCATACTGACTTCTGTATCTCCCTTCGCCCGCAACGTTAATCCCCCGGCATACTCGCTACATTCCCCTCATACTGAACGGTCAGTAATGGTAGGCTCTGATAGCACCTAACACTCTGATACAGGCCACAGCGGAGTGGAGAGTAAAAGCGAAAACCCCTCGGTGCGACTCTTCCACTGACCTCTTTCCATCACCCCACTACAGCTTCATTTACAAAATGTAAAATATTTGAACTTCCAGCTGAGATCAAGCACCTGCAATGTTTCATCTTTGGTGTTGAGTGAAATCTAAAAGCAGACTATGGGCAGACCGAAAGGCGAACAAAAGTGTTGTTCGCACTGGCGTGACTTGAACTTTCCGAGGGACGAGAAAACTAGCAGCTTAGTCAGTAGACATTTTTTTATGTATAAAAGAAGACAAACAACTAAAATGCAACCATCACAAAAAAAAAAAAAGAGGGTGTTCACATGGCCTCCCCCCTTGTAACAATGAGGAAGAGACGTAACCCCTTTTGTCCATTCACACACAAATCACGAAAACACTTTAAAAAATACGGAACACGATTACCACGCTCACACAGATGACACTGGTCTAAAGTATAGCAGGTACTCTTAAAGAAGTGCAAGTCATACATCCTGCCTCACAGAATATTTTGAAATGAGCACAATGGAAGACAACCAGTCAATTTCATGTGGCATGTGATACCTTCATTTAGTTTCATTACAGCAACCTGAATGGTCCTCTTCTGCGCTACATTTATCCTGTAATCTTTGCTAAACAAGATTCTACAACTACAATTCCACAGACCATGTCTATGCAAGATTCCCAGAATGCCAAGAAACAATTTGGCCCTGAGTTATATAGCTATCTCCTCCTGCATGGCAGAGGACATCAGTCTTGGCTCTCGTGATTGGCTCGGCGGGCGTCTTGCTTACTCGAGGTAGCTGCGGTACAGTTTCTTCTTCTCGAGCGTGAAACCCTGGCTGATCATTATCGTGCCACCTCTTGTCAGATTCCTGTAACATGATGGGGCAGAGTTAGGTATAGGTGCAGTCCTGGAAATCTCCCACAAATCAAATGTTTCGCCATGATGACGATAATTACAGATGATCATTTATGATGATGAGACTCACTTGAGAAATTGTGGCAGCAGGGAGTGCCATGAACTGCTGTCTTGTTTCAGCGTGAGAAACAGCTCGAAGGTGGACACTGTACTGGGGTCACACTTGATGGTCCCTATCCGCCTGCACACGTGGTCATTCTCGAAGTTAATGAAGAGAGTGCATCCCCTGAAAACACAGAATGTCACGTTACATTGTGACTATGGAAAAAGTCTAAACTGAAAACGAGGGCTTCAATTGACAATTTTGAAGTTTTCATGATGACAGTATTTTAAATCATGGCCTTCATGTGGTATGGAAGGTAGTTATGGACACTCCGAAACAGCATGCTGTCTCCATCTTCCCAGCACCAAGCTAACACATTCCTTCTAATATATTGTATCCCCCTCACCTATCAGCTTAAACATTGTCAATATTATTTTAATATGTTATTTTAAAATAAATAAAATCAAATTAAAAGATAACAAAAATATAAAACAAAAAACCAAAATAAAAATCCTGCCATTATTCTTTACAATGTGAAAGGATGTGGCAGCTTGGTATCGAACTACTGACCTCAGTCCGCAGGGCTCGTTCTCTGCCATCCGAAGCACATCGCGGGCTATGCGAGGCAGCAGGTCAGCTGGTAGCAGCACCTCACCGCAAGCCAGCTGGGCTGATTTTGCTGCTCGCAGCTCACTTTCCAGCCGCCGGGCAAGTGCCTGACAAGCGCCGGCTTCCTCTTCCGAATCGTCATATCCGCAATCACGGTAACCACCTGCAATACAGCCGAAATTAACGGTAATTCAATATTTAAAACTTATTAAGCCGTTTACACAGTGCTACAATGCAGCCAATTCTAGCATTAGGGGGCCGGCCGGTCTGAGTGAAGCGCCAGCTGGAGAGGAAAAAAATCATTATACACACTTATTGCAAACTTACGACAGTGTCAGCAGCTGGAACTATAAAGCTGAATGGTAGAATGATCCAATGTAAAGGATTTGGAAGCAGGGGAGCTCCTAGGGGGGAGGGAGCTGGTGCGGCTGCCCCCCGGCGTTTGCAAAATGAATACGTTACGCAAAAAAATCAAATTTTAACACAGAGACAAAGTTTGTAATTTCGGTCAGGGGTGGCCACCGTTACTACTCACCCCATCTACGTCACTATTTGTAAATCAACCCATAAATATCCCAGATATTATTCCGGCAGGGGCGAAGAAAATCCACAGACCTCACAGCACACCCGACCGACATTAGAACCCGTCACCTACAGCGTCAAAGTCAGAAATAACAAAAAAAGAGGAACGTCGAACACCTTCTTGTATTCCGGAATATATGCGAATTGTATTTTTACAAACAAATCGTTTCCAAAGAGTCATATTTAACCTACCTCCACTGCCGGAAAAATATACGCTCACTGGACACGGCAAAACCTCCATTCTCAAGGACATCTCTTCTACCTCTCCCTTCCACAGAAACTTCTCGACTGCAGCCGCAAAACAGCTGTTGACACTCTTATAGACCCGTCCCGTATCTGTGGTGTACGTGACTCTCTCTGCGTTCGATCACCTTCGGCTGTTTCCGTCCCACTTCGTGGCCAGAGTGGGGGGTGTCGTATAACATTCAACTAGTTTATTTTTGTTTGCTTTGTTAACCGAACAACAAATTCGAATCACGTCTGGACTCGTCCTAACAAGTTTGTGCACGAAGTATTTGTGATGCACATTTATCAGTTATCTATATTGCTAACGAATCTGGCAATGAAACCATATTGTGTACATCACGGTTCTAAGTTTTTTTTTTCAAAACGTAACTGAAGATAAACGTATGAAACACTCAGGCACAAGTTTCACCATAATCACGAAATCTCATGTCGATGATTCGATAGACACGTCAACCCCGTCGCAATATCCTGGGATATTACCGATATGTTGGAAAAGTTGCATCAGTCTACATGTAGTACAAGAATGACCGACCGAGCCCGGTTGAAACAGGCCCCCAGACTCTTCCTGTTTGTTTAATCACAGCCACATACCAGTATGTAGCTGAATAATAGACAAATGTCCCGTCATGATAAAATTTCTGTGTAATTCTGGGGGCTTATTTATGTTCTTACGCTTGTTCTAATTCTACCTGCACACGCGGAGTGCAACACAATATAACCACACTAATAATTTTATGGCACATGACCTCCATAGCTGACAATGACTAACATGGATCGCAATTAATAAAAAATGACTGTCGACCCAAAACAATAAAAACAATAGTTATGTCAAAAGCAAAAATAGTTTCTCCACTGTGTAAGCGGTTAGAAGCACGGTAAGAATTCAGCCTTTCCGAAATGCTATGTACTAATAAAATGTATTTGTAACTGAACAATTAAACTAAAAAAAACCACCAGAGATTATGGTACCACCAACAGCTGATCTGTGAGCCCATACACAAAAGATTTTTAACCAAACACGATATAAGCCGTTTTGCCATAAGATGCAGCACAACACACCCTTTACTTTTTACCGAGTTACGCTAGGACGTATCGTGACACTGCAAAGCACATTTCGTCAGTTAACTGCTGCTACACTTCAGAGCAAGAACGCCACATGTGTAACTGTCACCGTGCTGTCAGCTTTTCCCCCCTTAACCAATGTGTACGTTTACAGTGAAGCACGAAGAGAACAAACAGCGATCCCGGAGCAGTGCCAAATTTCATTATAATCGCCTTTATCTGCATCACTCAAGTACTAATTACAGAAACATCTTTGCCAAGAACTTTATTGTTTACCGGGGAAAAAACAGCAACTTATTACATACGTATAAACAGAAGAGCAAAACAGCAGGAGAGCTAACCCAGTTCAAATCGATCAGCTGGAAATGCTAACAGCTGAGCTGCATGGAAATCGTTATTTCTGGTACGCAGGGTCTGCGCGCAAGCGTCGGGGAGTTTCTTTGTTCTCGAATGTATCTTCCTTTGTTTCAATGATAGTTTACACATTTATTTATTGATTCACTTACACTCTCAAAGAAGGCCGAATGAAATAAAATTGCCGAAATAAAGGTGGTAAATTACAGAGAATAAACTCTAAAGATATAATACACACCAGTGGTTCTCAAAAACTTTTCTGTCCCCGAACCCAGATATTAAATAACATCGACGCTAACCCAAACAGTGCCATTACTTACTCAGTACCCAATTTAAGCCATCAATTCCCTTAGATTATTCAGAGTTCATAAACCATCGAGAGGTTTGGGTCGAAACCATACACAGTGACAACAGATACACAAAATCAAAATGGACCATATCACACTTTTTTTTTGAGGAAATTAAAATGAGGACAGTGAGTTCAACAACATGTAAATAAATGTTAATACTTACGGCCGGAAATTGGGATATTGAACCTCTCCGGAAGAATGGATTCGATCACTTCTGACGACATTTTCTGCCTCGATACAGAATTCTGATGTTGCAAAATGTCCGAAATTTTATTAAATACACCATTGAGTCTTGTAGTATCGCGGCGAGAAGAGTCTTCCATGAAGTGTTCGATGTGATCGCGTTTCATCATTTTTGACACCGGCTCAGAAAAATAGCGAAATAACGTAAGTTGTGAAGCGCAAATGCTTCGAAACAATATACACGAGTTTATTTATAACTGTGATGCCTAAGTATTACAACGAAGAAGCGATTCCAATGAATCACAGTCACAGATATATTTCGCTATTCTAATCCTTTCAAACGTCAACGTCTGCGCTTCCTACTTCAAACTGACAGCTTCTCTTCCTGAATGCACCGCCGCCAGGCAATCGTTTTGTATCAGCTGATCGGACTTGTGACGCGAACTGCCATTGGTTACATTCTCCACCAATTGCGCACGTTCTTTGTAGAGGTGAATCTACACAGCGCCTAGCAACAGCACAATTTGTTACCGAGCGAATTGTTTTAGTAATTTTTATTAAGAGTTTCAAGCCCTAATGTGATTCACGTATTCAGACATGCTTTAAACTTCATAACTAAGCTAATTAAGTAAATTAATTTGTTTTACTTTTATTTGAGTACTGTCTTCTGGGATATGACACAGTGTGGTTCGACAGATAAGTACCAACGTTGCAGAAGAACGTACTGCTTTTGTACTCAAAGTGGTACAATGTTTTCTTCCGTAATGGTGGCGGCAGGTTCGTCTGAAACGGCGGCACCTGTCTGCCAAATTACATTGCACCACATCCCACAAAACAGTAATCTTCATACTATAGAAATTTTTTACCCTCCAGTCGAAAAGTTTGCTAAATGTTGGCCCTCTGTTAAGTCGTATTTCTTAGCATTAGGAGTAGACAGCTGGGTTCGACAAATTTAGAAGTAATTGGAGATGTGCGAGAGTGGTGAGGCAGCCAGGGAGGAAGCGTGTGTAAAACTGTAATACTGTGCCCTTCTTAAAAACGCACTTCGACCTTTGCAGTGCACCAGAAAAGAACTAAAACTAACCGTGACGGAAAAATTGAGAAACGAGGTCAAAAAAAAAACACGTTTACTGGAGAAGAAACGCGGGTGGTATTATTTAAAACTTGAGGAAAGAAGTTCTATTTCTGTTACGAAAAACTCGCCTCTTATGACCAGTCTCTCGAATATTTGGAAAAGTGGTTTGATTTCGGTGGCAACAACTGTCTCTATAAATTCCAGTTTTTATGGCTGAAAACCGAATCGACACAAAATTTTAAGGCGATTCGCCCCTCTTCTGTTCTAGTATCACAATAAATGTACAAAGTATAATATTTATGTTGTATGTATATATATATATATATATATTCTATTTGCAGATGACACTAGCATCTTATTGTTCCATTCACATCCTACTGACTTTAATAAAAACATCAACACTGTATTTAAAATTTTAAGTGATTGGTTTAAACAAAACTTACTTTCCTTAAATTTTACCAAAACCCAATTTAATAATTTCACACTAAAAATAATAACTAAATTGAAATAAACGTTAATATGATAATAAATCTATTCCTACTATTAGTTACACAAAATTTCTTGGTTTATTTGTTGATTGTTCACTAACGTGATTAAACCACATTGATTCGCTGACAAATACTAAGCATGACACATTACTTAATTCAAAATATTAAACCATATTTGTCTTATTTTTTATTCTGAAGATCCTTTATCATTCCCTTTTTCACTCAGTTATGTCTTATGGCATAATGCTCCAGGGAAACTCATCACATATTTTGACTTTAAAAAGCTGTTGAATTTTAAACTTGAACACATCTATCAACTTGGATGAATTATACAAAGAATTTGCATTGCATCTTGTCTAAACAATGAATGTAAGCAAACTATTTCTATTAGCAACATACTGAGTCAGTTCTGGCAGCAGACAGTGGTCTTCCATATGTTGTACAGTTACTCTCTTTTTACTGTCTGTTGCTATGTGCAACACTTACATGAAGCAAGTTTTCTCAGCTATGAACTGACACTGGAGTCATTAACACAATTAGAACAGCATTAAGAGTGACAGGAAGTAGAACTACTGTAAAGGTGAACTATGAATACACTTGTTAGGACTTTTACACATTTGTGTTTAAGGAAAGAGAATTTCTTAAGGAAGTGAAGTCAAACAGTAAGTACGTTTTTAAGTCCAGAAAATTAACCAAAAATGATAAATTTAAAATTTTGATTTTTGATCATTTATAAATTGCAAAAATACTTTTCACTTTTAAGTGTATACCAGTTTTAATTGTCTGCATTTTTTTGTGAAATAAAAATATTTTAATTCTTATACTTTTTTGCTTCTTTAAAAATTGCCAATTCTTGCATTCTAAATTTAAAAACAAAAAATTCTTTAAATAATATGTACTTTGCAATAAACCATACATGTAAACTAGAATCATATCATTACAACAGAAAATGTTATACTATATGCTATTGCCATAACCCCCATATGCCGGCATACTGTGGACATTATGGGAATATTCCACAATACAGAAGTGCAAAATGTGGTCATCCTAAATGAGTATGGAGCACTATTGGAATCATACTGACATGGGTTCTGGTGCCACTTTGTCCAGCACAAATGTCAATTTGACTTGCCTGGGTTTGAACCTGTATCTGCAGAGTATGACCTTGGAGACCAACAGCTTCAGTCATGGCACGGCCTTTGAAAGTGGTCTAATGTATATATAGCCTACACATTCACTTTGCAACCTCACAGCAGCAAACCATCTACATTAAAATGACCAGTCAGTTACTGCTGTTTGTCCTGAGAATCACATTAGATACATAAATACAATCTTACGTTTATTGGACTGTGCATCATCTTGATAGTTGAATAAAGAGAGACCAGCTTGATGTCACTTGCTTTTTTATTTCATTATTTAATGCTCAGCAGGTTTCGGATGTTAATACATCCATCCTCAGGAGATTGCGACTTATTTGTTGAGTTATTTCATGCACTACTGTGCTTCAGCCTGCATCCGGATACCACACCACCCCAGCCAAACCACAACGTAACACCAACACGCATCGAACCAGAGCAATGCAACCCATGAAATAACTCAACAAATAAGTCGCAAGCTCCTGAGGATGAATGTACTAACATTTGAAACATGTTGAGCATTAAATAATGAAATAAAAAAGCAAGTGACGTCAAATTGGTCTCTCTTAATTCAACATAAATACAATGTTTCGGCAAAATGTAGAAATTTAAATGTTACACCAAATGGTAGGCCTATATATAGTTAAAACTACACTTTAAGCAATTACAGAATTAAAAAAATATATATTCATTTTTTTCTACTTCTGATTTTTTAGTATACAGCAGCTCTTTGTGCTGCTGACATCAACAGGGCTGTACACCATCTTTATCCATACACATATGTAGGTGCAGATGGGATTCAATCCTGTATAATCGTGAAACATTTTGACATTTTTAACTTTGGTCTGTCTAGTGAGATGTTCTCATCCTTCTGCATACAGAATACTATCCCACTTTCATGCACTTTTTATGAAGTAAAAAATAATACCTTCATGTGGACACCACATCAGCCCATCCGTGATAGAGTAAAAATGACTAAATCATTCATATAATTTGACATTCAAAGGACTGTGCTTCGTGATATATTCTTGTAATAAAAGCCAACGAAATGCACTATTTCTCAAATTTATTTTGATAAAGAACCCTACATGTTTTGGAGAGATCTACTGTCCATCTTCAGGAGTCTCAACACTGTATACAGAGCAATAGGAATCTGTCATGCTAGTTATGTTGACTGTCTGCTAGTGAGGTCAGGATGGAACTCAATCCTGACCTCACTAGCAGACAGTCAACGTAACTAGCATGACAAATACCTATTGATGTGTATACAGTGTTGAGACTCCTGGACAGTAGATCTGTCTGAAACATGTAGGGTTCTTTATCAAAATAAATTTCAAAAATAGTGCATCTCATTGGCTTTTATTATAAGAACATTCATATAATATTTATATAAACTTCCCATGGTCATTTCTATTACCTTTATATATATATATATATATATATATATATATATATATGATTAATTACTTTAAGCACAGCTCAAGAAAACGAAGTCAATCCTGACCAATTTCCTTACTTACCTTAATATTCTTATACATCTGGCAAGTACTCGATGGCAAGCTGACCAGTATATTGTGATTTAAGAAACACTATTACAACTTTTCCCCACTCCCTGGTCCTTTGCAAGATTGGCAATTTTGTACTATCCTCTAGCTACACCTCAGCAACTAATTTCATATCTGAATAGCATTCATAACCAAATATTAATGAGAAATTTAATAAGTAATACCAACGTATGCTACTACTACTACTCCATGGCTCTACAGTCCTTGTAGGACCTTGGTCTCCTTCACAACCATCTTCCAGTCGTCTCTTCTGTGTGCACATATCCTCCAGTCTGTGACACCCATCCTCCTCAGGTCCTCCCTCACGTCGTCCATCCACCTTAACCTTGGTCTTCCTACACTCCTACTTCCATCTGGAGTGTTCTGATATAACCTCTTTACCACCCTTTCGTCACTCATCCTCTCCACATGTCCCAGCCATCTCAATCTTCCTTTTTTTATTTCTGTTACAATGTCCAATTTTCCATCCTTCAATTTTCTCAGGCTTCCAGCCCTATTTAAACTTAGAACGTTCCATATAGCCATCCATATTTCACTCTTTAATCCTTCCCCTCGCCCGTGTCGCTTCAGAAGATCGGACCAGTTTTTGCCTCTATTAGGTTCCTGAACAATGCTGTTTTTTCCAGGGTGAGGTTGTTAGCCTCACGCCCAACCTCCAACCTAGAGGACCAGGGTGTCTCTCTTTGTCTGGGCTCTACCCTTCGACCTGTCTGGCATGGGAGGCCCTACCAGTAGCTACACTACCGCCGGCATAGCTCTCCGGGTAACAGAGTCACACAAGCCCCCCCCCACCAATAAAAGGTGGAGACACCTTCGGGGGAGATCAACATATGCGCAGGTATTAAACTGTACACTTTCATGTTTAATCCACAAAGACTCCAACAAATTTTGCCCTTCTTCCAATTGTCCTCAGGGAAGTTACATCAAACAAACATACATAAACACAGATGAATTATCAAATACATTAAAAATTTTTAGTCTTTAAAATGGTAGATATAAAAACATTCGTAGTAGCGCTAATTTTATGCGTACATCTGCTACACTTGTTAAGGGCTAAAATTTGAATCCATTTGATGATCCGTCTGTGTTTACATATGCTGGTTTGATGTAAACTCCCTGTTGATGATCTGAAGAAGATCGAATATGCTCAAAGTCTAAATGGATTGTATGTGGAAGTGTGTATTTTAACAGCTGTGCACATGTTGGTATTAACTATTAAATAATTTCATGTCTATATGACCAATAGACGTTTTGACACCAGATTCTGTTTCTCGTAAAGCCCTTACAGTACCTTTGCATGTTTTAGTGATATTAGTGGCTCTATATACCTTTCCAGCTTCCTCTTGCTTGTGGTGATTCAAAGATATATTGTACTAGTTGAAGAATGAAAAACCAACTAGATGTCACTTGTTATATTTACTTTACTTCTTAGATACTCAACATGTTTCGGGCATTAATATGTCCATCCTCAGGAGTTTGCGACTATGTTGCTGAACTACACATTGGATGTATTGTTCTTGGATTGCTGTGTGTTGGAGTTAGGTTACGGTTCGGCTGGGGTGGTATCCAGGCTGTCAGCTGAAGCTTCAGCTGGCAGCCTGGATACCACCCCAGCCGAACCACACCCTAACTCCAGCACAAAGCAATCCAAGAACAATACAGCCAATGTTGTAGTTCAACAACATAGTCACAAACTCCTGAGGATGGACATATTAATGCCCAAAACATGTTGAGTATCTAAAAGTAAAATAAATATAACTAGTGACATCTAGTTGGTTTTTAATTCTTCAGCTATCACAATGACGCATGGTCCAATAAACATCAGATATATTGTACTATTAAGAATGCTGAAGTATGTAAAATCCTGTAATCATATATACAGACTGTCCAGAAGTGGTGGTTGGATAAAAACACAGAAGTTCATGTAGGCAGAACTGCGATTACATTTTTAACTCATAAACCTGATAGTCATATTACAAAAACAAGGGCAGTGGAGATTAGACACTGAGGGTTATGTGAAATTCAGTGTTGAAAAACTTTGGTCATTAAGGAAGGAGTGTACAAATTTTACAAAAATCTGGGAGTAACATCAAATTTCTAAGCCCCAGAAGGGTGATGTAAAGCAACTACAGAACTGATGACTTACAAATACTGCACACCACCATACAAAATTTAGTCATCTGAATGACCTGGTGACCAGGTATTTTGCACCCCTGTATTAAGGTACATAAAGACTGTTGCATATTCACACTCAGCTGTTTTCCTTACGAACTTAGGAGTACTTAATGAAGTAAAAGGGCAAAGTAAGTCAAAACACAACTAGTTTATTGGTTAGGTGTTAATGAAACGACATGTTTCCATCTACTCAGAGGCCATCATCAGATTTACAAAGTTCTAAGAGACTAAATATTGCTTTTTTTGACGTTTTGTTGACCGTGCATCTCAGTATATTTATCTCAGTATTTAACCAACTTGATGCACAAAATTTGTTTTGCAATAAGTTTTATTTCATACCTCTACATGTTTC
>Ga0123353_10012087_pt1 | contig 12232 bp, 15 predicted proteins | sample TergutLab28metaG_3_FD_92763 | JGI IMG/M metagenome (GOLD analysis project Ga0123353, IMG submission 92763) | Labiotermes labralis P3 segment gut microbial communities from Petit-Saut dam, French Guiana - Lab288 P3 | ecosystem: Host-associated > Arthropoda: Insects > Digestive system > Gut ... | reverse complement strand
GGTCGTCCTCGGGGCGGTCGTCATCACGGCGCTGGGTGGGCTGGGGCTGCGCCAGGCCATCGACCGTTTCAGCGTGCGGCGGATGCTCTGGCGCCGCTGAGGCATCAGCCAGCACCACTACGGCGTCAGCCCGCAACAGCCAGGGCCTGCGGCAACGTGAACGCCCCGGCGTACAGGGCCTTGCCGATGATCGCGCCTTCGACCCCAGCGGGGACCAAACCCCGCAGGGCCTGCAGGTCGTCCAAGGTGGACACCCCGCCAGAGGCGACGACGGGCGCGTCGGTACGTGCGCACACCTCGCGCAGCAGGTCGAGGTTCGGTCCGCGCAACGTGCCGTCCTTGGTGACGTCGGTGACGACGTACCGGGCGCACCCAGCCTCGTGCAGACGTGCGAGCACCTGCCACAGGTCCCCACCGTCGCGGGTCCAGCCACGGGCCGCCAAGGTGGTGCCCCGCACGTCCAGCCCGACGGCGATCTTCTGCCCGTGCTCGGCGATGATGTCTGCGGTCCAGTCGGGGTCTTCCAGCGCGGCGGTACCAAGGTTCACCCGGGTCGCCCCAGCGTCCAGGGCGCGGGCCAGGCTCGCGTCGTCGCGGATGCCCCCGGACAGCTCGACGTTGACCCCGGCTCCGACGAGGAACGCGGTCACCTGCGCGATCCGGTCGGCGTTGTCACCACGGCCGAACGCCGCGTCCAGGTCGACCAGGTGCACCCACTCCGCTCCGGCGGACTGCCATGCCAAGGCGGCGTCCAACGGGTCGCCGTAGGACGTCTTGGACCCGGCTTCGCCCTGGACGAGGCGCACAGCCTGGCCGTCGGCGACGTCGACAGCGGGCAGCAAGATCAGGCGGTCGTTCACGACAGCTCCTTGGGTGTGCGGGGTCATCTCAGTGTGCCGACCCAGCTGCGCAACAGCTGCGCACCAGGGTCACCAGACTTCTCGGGGTGGAACTGCGTGGCCGACAGCGGGCCGTTCTCCACAGCGGCGACGAACCGGCCGCCGTGGTCGGCCCACGTCACCAGCGGCCGGTTGCGCAGCACAGGTTCGTCATGCATCGGGAACGACCGCGCGGCGTAGGAGTGGACGAAGTAGAACCGTTCGTCGTGCACGCCGTCGAACAGCACCGACGCCTTCGGTACGTCCACCGTCGCCCAGCCCATATGCGGCACCACGGCCGCCTGGAGACGGTCGACGACCCCGGGCCACTCCCCCAGCCCGTCGGTGCTCGTCCCGTGCTCGCGCCCGCAGGCGAACAGCACCTGCATGCCCACGCAGATCCCCAGCACAGGCCGCCCACCGGCCAGGCGCCGGTCGACGACCTGGTCGCCACGTACGGCGCGCAACCCGTCCATCACTGCGGCGAACGCCCCGACCCCAGGTACGACAAGCCCGTCGGCGTTCTCGGCGGCGTGACGGTCTGCGGTGAGGTCGACCTGCGCACCAACATGCTCCAGGGCCCGCACAGCCGAGCGGACGTTGCCAAAACCGTAGTCGAGGACGACGACACGAGGCTGGGGCACCGACCTAGGGTACCGGGCCGGCCGGGGACCGGGGTGTGGACACCCCCGGCGGCGTTCGCGCCGGCTCAGCGTTTACGTCGGCTCAGCAGGAACAGGGCCCGGAACCGGGAGATCCCCGCGCTGGGCACGGTCCCGTCGATGTCGGCGGCGGTGGCGTCACCGAGCAGGAGGTCTTCCAGGACGGCCGGACCCTCGGCGAGGACGAGCCCAGGGGCGACCTCGTCGCCACGCACACCACGTGACCACACGGCGCCGGTGATCGACCCGTCACGGCGTTCGAACAGCACGACCTCGGTCCCAGGCATCGCGCGGGAGATCGTCGCGGCGGCCGCCGCCCCAGCAGCCGGGTCGGTGAGCACCGCGACTGACCCGACCGACGAGGCGACCGCGTCAGCGCCCACCCCGACGAGGGCGCACAACGCCGCCAGGTGCTCAGCGGCGACGACCTGGGTGAGCAGCAGCGCAACGGTCACCGGTTCGTCGGTGTCGACGGTCTCGGGGACCGGTGGTGCTGGTGGGCTGTCGGGGTCTGGGCGGCCGAGGAGCTTGTCCAGGCCGCTGAGGTCGTCGGGTATGACGATCGCGTCGAGGTCGTCAGGCAGCCAGGACTCTTCGTCGGGACGGTCCGCGTCGGGACGCTCGGGGCTCACAGCGCTCCTTTGGTCGACGGGACGCCGACGACCCGCGGGTCTGGGGCGACAGCCGCGCGCAGCGCGCGGGCGAACGCCTTGAACTGGGCTTCGGCGATATGGTGCGGGTCACGTCCGGCCAGGACGCGCATGTGCACCGTGATATGTGCGTGGTGGGCGACCGACTCCAGCACGTGCCGGGTCAGCGACCCGGTGAAGTGCCCGCCGATGAGGTGCAGAGCCTGCCCGTCAGGTTCGCCGGTGTGGACCAGGTACGGCCGGCCAGACACGTCGACGACGGCGTGGGCCAGCGCCTCGTCGAGCGGCACCGTCGCCTCGCCGTACCGGGCGATCCCAGCCTTGTCCCCAAGGGCCTGGGCCAGGGCCTGGCCCAGGCAGATCGCGACGTCCTCGACGGTGTGGTGCACGTCGACATCGGTGTCACCACTGGCACGCACGACGAGGTCGAGCAGCCCGTGGCGCCCCAGCGCGGTGAGCATGTGGTCGTAGAACGGCACGGTCGTGGCGACCTGCGTCGTGCCGGTACCGTCCAGGTCAAGCTCGACGTGGACGGCCGACTCGGCTGTTGTGCGGTCGACCACACCGGTGCGGTGATTCACTGCTCCACCACCTCGTCCAGGGCGGCCCCGAAGGCCGCCATCTCCTGCGCGGTGCCGACCGACACCCGCAGCCACCCGGCTGGGCCGGCGTCACGGACCAGCACACCACGGTCCAGCAGACCTTGCCAGACCATGTGCGCGTCGTCGAACACACCGACGAGCACAAAGTTCGCGTCCGAGTCAGGTACCTGCAGACCCCGGGCGCGCAACGCACCGACCCAGCGGTCGCGTTCGTCGCGCAGCGCCCCCACCTGTGCCATGAGCTCAGCGGTGTGCGCCAGGGCCGCACGGGCCACCGCCTGGGTCACCGACGACAGGTGGTACGGCAACCGCACGAGGCGCAAGGTGTCGACAAGCTCAGGCGCCGCAGCGAGGTACCCCACCCGCGCCCCGGCGAGGGCGAACGCCTTGGACATCGTGCGCACGACCGCCAGGTGCCGGTGACCAGCGAGCAAGGCGGTGGCTGAGGGTGTCCCGGGCCGGCGGAACTCGGCGTACGCCTCGTCGACGACGACGACGCACCCACCAGGCACCTGCGCGGCCGCGTCGAGGACGGCACGCGTCGTGGTGAGCGGCAAGGCGGTGCCGGTGGGGTTGTTCGGGCTGGCGAGCAGGACCACCGACGGGCGGACCTCGTCGATGAGCTGTGCTGCGTGGTCAGGGTCGACGCTGAAGTCCTCGCCACGGCGCCCGGCGACCCATGTGGTGAACGTGTCACGGGCATACTCGGGGTACATCGAGTACGTCGGCGCGAAGCTCAGCACAGTGCGCCCTGGTCCCCCGAACGCCTGCAGGACGTGCAGCATGACCTCGTTCGAGGCGTTGGCGGCCCAGATCCCCGCCGGGTCGAGGTGCACACCAGACTCGGTCGCCAGGTACCCGGCGAGGTCGGCGCGCAAGGCGGCGAAGTCCCGGTCCGGGTAGCGGTTGAGCCCGGCGGCCGCTGCGCGCGCAGCCTCGGCGATCTCCTCGACGACCGCCTGGGGCGGCGGGTACGGGTTCTCGTTGGTGTTCAGGCGCACCGGCACGTCCAGCTGCGGAGCCCCATATGGGTGCAGCCCGGCGAGCTCTGGGCGCACAGGCAACATCACGTCACCGATCCTAGTGCCCTGGTGCACCTGAGACGTCGGGAAGGAGCGGCGTCAGGCGGGGTGCATGGCAAGGCGGAGAAGCGCTGTCGCAACTGACGACAACGCCGCCAGGGGCCCCGCATGACGCCGCGAACCCGCCGGGTCAGGTGCACCAGGGCACTAGTGGTCGCTCGGGTCGCGCTGGCGACCCACGACGAGCAGCGCCACGCACGCCCCGGCACACGCGCCAGCAGTGTTGGCGGCCACGTCACGCAGGTCAGGCACACGACCAGGGATCTGGTGCTGGGCCAGCTCGATCGAGCATGTGAGCACCAGGCCTGCCACGACGACCCACCCCCACCGGCCACGTCCGAGGAGGCCAACACCGAGCAGGCCGAGCGGGACGAACAGCACGACGTTCGCGACAAGCTCCAGCTGTGGTTCGGTCACTGGCGTCCTGGCGTCGATGTGCTGCAGCACCCGCATGACGTACCACATCGGGCTGTGCCCGTCACCGGTGGACGGGGTGAGCGTGACCAGAGCGACGAACCCCAGGTACACGACCATGGCCGCGACGAGCAGGCGCCGAACCCTCACTCGGTGAACCGGGCCGCGACGGCTTCGCCGTGCGCGGGCAGCTGTTCGACGTCGGCGAGGGCGACGACATGGTGGGCGACCGCCGCGAGGGCGTCAGCGTCGTACTCGATGACCTGGACGGCACGGACGTACGAGTGCACCCCCAGACCGGACGAGTAGTGCGCGGCACCGCCGGTGGGCAGCACGTGGTTGGACCCGGCGACGTAGTCACCCAGCGACACCGGTGAGTACGCCCCGACGAACACCGCCCCGGCGCTGGTCACCTGCTCGGCAAGTGCTGCCGCGCCCTCGGCCTGGATCTCCAGGTGCTCAGCGCCGTAGGCGTCGACGACAGCCAGCCCCGCAGCCATGTCGTCGACCAGGACGATGGCCGACTGCGCCCCGGCCAGCGCGGCCGTCGCACGTTCACGGTTGGCCGTGGCGGCCAGGCGCGGGGCCAACGCACCGACGACGGCATCAGCAAGCTCAGGTGAGTCGGTGACGAGCACCGAGGCGGCCAGGGGGTCGTGCTCAGCCTGGGAGAGCATGTCAGCGGCGACGTGGTCAGGGTTGGCGCTCGCGTCAGCGAGGATCGCGACCTCGGTCGGCCCGGCTTCGGCGTCGATCCCCACAACCCCACGCACGAGGCGTTTGGCTGCGGCGACGTAGACGTTGCCTGGTCCGGTGACGACGTCGACCGGTTCGCACACCACGGTCGCGTCAGCCTCGTCGGCCCCGTAGGCGAACATCGCCACGGCTTGGGCTCCCCCGGCGGCGTACACCTCGTCGACGCCGAGCAGCCCGCACGTGGCCAGGACACCTGGGTCGGGCAGCCCACCGTGGGCCGCCTGGGGCGGCGACGCGACAGCCAACGACCCCACACCGGCAGCCTGGGCGGCGACGACGTTCATGACGACCGACGACGGGTACAGCGCCAGCCCGCCAGGCACGTACAGCCCGACGCGCCGCACCGGCAGCCAACGTTGGCGCACCTGGGCACCGGGGGCGACCTGGACGGTCAACGGCGCGGGCACCTGGGCTTGGTGGACCTGGCGCACCCGGGCGATCGCTTCGTCGAGGGCGGCGCGCACTGATGGGTCGAGCGCGGCGACCGCGTCGGCGACCGCCTGCGCAGGCACCCGCAGGTGCTGTGGGCGCACATGGTCGAACTTCTCGGCCCAGTCACGCAGCGCGTCCGCCCCGCGCTCACGCACGTCGGCGACCACAGGTGCGACCTGCTGCGCCGCATGCTCGACATCAAGCTCAGCGCGCGGCAGGGCCGCGACGAGCTCACGTCGGGTCAGGGTCGTACCACGCAGGTCAATCCGGGAGATCACCAGGCCAGTTTATGCCGTGCCGGCCGTGGCGTCGTGTGTGCCAACCCCAGTGGCGGGTGCTCAGCCGCCGCGGCGTGCGCGCAACGCGGCGAGGGCCTCGTCGAGCAGGGCCGCGCCGTCTTCTTCGGTGCGCCGTTCTTTGACGTAGGCGAGGTGGGTCTTGTACGGCTCGTTACGTGACGGCGACGGCGGGTGGGCTTGGTCCTGCCCGGCGGGGAACCCGCAGCGGGGGCAGTCCCACGTCACCGGGGCTTCTTCGACGGCCTCTTCGGCAAAGCTCGGACGGGTCTCGTGACCGTTGACGCACCAGTACGAGATCCACACCCGTGGCGCGCTCTGCCCGCGCTCAGACTCGCCCATCGGCCCAGCGCCGACACGCGAACCACGGATGGCACTCCCACCTGCCATTACAGATCCATCTTCTCGATCAGGCCAAGGGCGACGATGATCGCGGTCCAGGCCAGCGCCGAACCGACGGTGATCCGGTTGAGGTTGCGCTCAGCGACACCAGAGCTGCCCGCCGAGGAGCTGATCCCCCCACCGAACATGTCAGACAGGCCCCCACCACGGCCTTTGTGCAGCAGCACCAGAAGCACCAGCAGGAGGCTGCACAGCACGAGCAGCGCCTGGAGGACGTACTTCAACACGATCACAGAGGTCTTCCTTCGTCACGACACGGCGGGCCGGCACAGGCCCGTACCCCAGAGTAAGCGACAAACTGCCAAGGCAGAACCGGGACCCACACCCGGTGGGTCCCGGTTCGCCAGCGTTCAGCGTAGATGCGCCTGGTAACGCACGATCTTCGCGAACTCCTGGGGGTCCAGGCTCGCCCCGCCGACCAGCGCGCCGTCGATGTCAGGCTGGTCCATGATCGCCGCGACGTTCGAGGACTTCACCGACCCGCCGTACAGCACACGCACAGCGTCCGCGGTCGCCTGGTCGTACAGCTGCGCGACACGGGCACGGATCGCCGCAGCCATGTCTTGGGCGTCGTCGGTGCCGCACACGACACCTGTGCCGATCGCCCACACCGGTTCGTAGGCGATGACCAGACCTGCGACCTGCTCTGCGGTGAGGTTCTCCACACCGCCGTCGAGCTGGCGCAAGGTGTGCGCGACGTGCTCACCAGCCTCGCGGACCGCAAGCTCTTCGCCGATGCACAAGATCGGGACGAGCCCGTGCTGCAACGCCGCGTTGACCTTTGCGTTGGTGACAGCCTCGTCCTCGCCGTGGTACTGGCGCCGCTCGGAGTGCCCGACGGTGACATAGGTGCACCCAAGCTTGGCGAGGAACTGCCCAGAGACCTCCCCGGTGTAGGCGCCACTGGTGTGCGCTGACAGGTCCTGGCCGCCGTAGACGATCGCGAGGCGGTCAGCGTCGACGAGGGTCTGCACCGAACGCAGGTCGGTGAACGGCGGCAGCACCGCGACCTCGACCGCGTCGAAGTCGTGCTTGCCGTCACGCAGCTCCCACGCGAGCTTTTGCACCGTGGCGATGGCCTGCTGGTGGTCGAGGTTCATCTTCCAGTTCCCCGCCATGAGCGGGGTGCGCGGGGCCGCCGCGTCGGTCTGCAGGTCTTGGACTTTTTCCATGGCCGGCGCATCCGGCTCCAACACATCAGGCGACCCCCACAGCGGGTCGGGGTCCTGGTCTGGGCGCGGCGTGCTGTTCGACGACATCATGACTCCAGCACAGCGATACCGGGCAGCGTCTTGCCCTCGAGCAGCTCCAGGCTCGCCCCACCACCGGTGGAGATATGCCCGAACCTGGCCTCGTCGAAGCCGAGCAGGCGCACCGCCGCGGCCGAGTCGCCGCCGCCGACGATGGTGAACGCACCGGCTGCGCCTGCGTCGACCAGCGCCTGGGCGACCGCACGGGTCCCAGCCGAGAACGCCTCGAACTCGAACACCCCGGCGGGGCCGTTCCACACGACGGTCTTGGCGTCGACGATCTTCGAGGCGAACAGCTCACGGGACTGCGGGCCGATGTCCAGACCCATCTGGTCGTCGGGAATGGCGTCACAGGCGACGACGGTCGCCGGCGCGTCTGCGGCGAACCGGGGCGCGACAACAGTGTCGACCGGCAAGACGATCTCCACCCCACGGGCGGCGGCGTCAGCCAGGTACCCCTCGACGGTGCCGACCTGGTCGGCTTCGAGCAGGGACTGGCCCACAGTGTGACCCTGGGCGGCCAAGAACGTGTAGACCATGCCGCCACCGACGACGAGCCGGTCAGCCTTGCCCAGCAGGTTGGAGATGACACCGAGCTTGTCGGAGACTTTCGCCCCGCCCAGGACCACCACGTACGGACGGGCCGGGTCGTCGGTCGCACGGCGCAACGAGGCGACCTCGCCCATGACGAGCAGACCAGCGGCGTGCGGCAGGCGCTGGGCCACGTCGTAGACCGAGGCTTGTTTGCGGTGCACGACACCGAACCCGTCGGAGACGAACGCGTCAGCCAGTGCTGCGAGCTCATCAGCCAGGGCACCACGCTCAGCGTCGTCCTTGGACGTCTCACGGGCGTCGAAACGGACGTTCTCGAGCATGGCGACGTCACCGTCGCCGAGCGCGGCGACGACCTGGTGTGCCGAGGGGCCGACAAGGTCCGTGGCCAGGGCCACGGGTTTGCCCAGCAGCTCACCCAGGCGCGCTGCGACCGGTGCCAGCGAGTACGCCGGGTCTGGCTCACCTTTGGGCCGACCCAGGTGCGCGGTGATGACCAGCCGTGCGCCGGCGTCGGCCAGGCGGGCCAAGGTCGGCAGGGCAGCGCGGATCCGGCCGTCGTCGGTGATGGTCGTGCCGTCGAGCGGCACGTTGAAGTCAGAGCGGACCAGGACGCGTTTTCCGCGCAGGTCACCAAGGTCGTCGATCGTCTTCATATGTTTCGTCGTTCCTTCAGGTGTGTGGTTGTCGCGGTGCCCCACGTGCGAGCGTCCGCGCGCGACCTGGTCGCGCGCGGACGCTCACCAGCGAAGGCTCAGAGCCGCTCGCCGACGTACTCGGTCAGGTGCACGAGGCTGGAGGAGTACCCCCACTCGTTGTCGTACCAGGCCACGACCTTGACCAGGTCACCAGAAACCTTGGTGAGCCCGGCGTCGAAGATGCTCTGGTGCGGGTTGGTGATGATGTCGGACGAGACGATCGGGTCCTCGCAGTACTCCAGGACACCAGCCAGCGGACCTTGCGCAGCAGCCTTGACCGCGGCGTTGACCTCGGCGGCGGTGACCTCACGAGAAGCGACGAAGGTGAGGTCGGTCGCCGAGCCGGTGATCGTCGGAACACGCATCGCGAACCCGTCAAGCTTGCCCTTGAGCTCAGGCAGCACCAGCGCGACAGCCTTGGCCGCACCAGTCGAGGTCGGCACGAGGTTCTGCGCTGCGGCCCGGGCCCGGCGCAGGTCACGGTGCGGACCGTCTTGCAGGTTCTGGTCACCGGTGTAGGCGTGGATCGTGGTCATCAGGCCACGTTCGATCCCGACCGCGTCGTTCAGGGCCTTGGCCATGGGGGCAAGGCAGTTCGTCGTGCACGAGGCGTTGGAGACGATGTGGTGGGCGCCAGCGTCGTACAGGGTGTGGTTGACACCCATGACGACGGTGATGTCCTCGTTCGAGGCCGGCGCGGAGATGAGGACCTTCTTCGCCCCACCGTCGAGGTGCGCCTTGGCCTTGGTCGCGTCGGTGAAGAACCCGGTCGACTCGATGACGATGTCAGCGCCCAGGTCGCCCCACGGCAGCGCCGCCGGGTCCCGTTCGGCCATCGCAGCCATCTTCTTGCCGCCCACGACGATGTTCGACTCGTCGTACGCCACGCTCAGCGGGAAGCGGCCGAGAACCGTGTCGTACTTGAGCAGGTGCGCCAGGGTCTTGTTGTCGGTGAGGTCGTTGACGCCGACGACCTCGATGTCAGCGCCCTGCGCGACGACGGCGCGCAGGAAGTTACGCCCGATCCGGCCAAAGCCATTGATGCCGACCTTGATGGTCACGTGCCCTCCTCGGACTGCGCCGACACCTCGGCGCACCAGTAGCAGTAGTCGGGCCGCACGACCGGCGTACGGTCCGCGCCCAGCCGTGCCCGCGCACAAACCGTCCGGTCGGCGGTGAGCCTTGTGTCCAGCTGGTGCACGGGGTGGTCGGACACCAACGACCCTATATCCAATCGCCCACCCCTGCCACGACGCGCGCCGTGCGTGCCCAGGGCTGCGCCCCACCAGATTGGTGCAGGTCAGGACCGATACGAGCAGACCCGGCCAGGCCCGGCAAGACCAGCGGAAATCGGGCGTTCGCGAGACGGTGTGCCTCAGATGTCGAGAAGATCCATCGTCAGGGCCGCTTCGGTGTCTGGCACACCCAGCTCGACAGCCCGTTTGTCGGCTGTGGCAAGCAGCCGGCGGATCCGTCCAGCCACAGCGTCCTTGGTCAGCGGCGGGTCTGACATCTTGCCGAGCTCTTCCAGCGACGCCTGCTTGTGGGCCAGGCGCAGCTCGCCGGCTTCGCGCAGGTGGTCAGGCACGTCGTCACCGAGGATCTCAAACGCACGTTCCACCCGGGCGCCGGCGGCGACCGCCGCACGGGCCGAACGCCGCAGGTTCGCGTCGTCGAAGTTCGCCATACGGTTCGCCGTGCCACGGACCTCGCGACGCACCCGCAGCTCTTCCCACACGAGCGTCGCGTCATGGGCGCCAAGACGGGTGAGCATCGCCGAGATCGCGTCGCCGTCACGTATGACGACACGGTCCACACCGCGCACCTCACGGGCTTTGGCCGCGACCCCCAGACGCCGTGCCGCGCCGACGAGGGCGTAGGCAGCCTCCGGACCTGGGCAGGTGACTTCCAGCGACGACGAGCGTCCCGGGGTCGTCAACGACCCGTGCGCCAAGAACGCCCCGCGCCAGGCCGCCTCAGCCTCCCCCACCCCGGCCGAGACCAGCTGGGGCGGCAAGCCGCGCACCGGGCGGCCGCGGTTGTCCAGCAGACCGGTCTGGCGTGCCAACGACTCGCCGTCCTTGATGATCCGCAGCACGTACCGGTTGCCGCGGCGCAGACCCGCGCCGGACACGACGATGATCTCGCCTTGGTGCCCGTACAGGTCGAGGATCGCCTGGCGCAGACGGCGGGCAGCGATGGAGGTGTCCAGCTCGGCTTCGATGACGATCCGCCCGGAGATGATGTGCAGCCCCCCAGCGAACCGCAGCATCGCCGAGACCTCGGCCTTGCGGCACGAGGTCTTGTCGATCTTGAGCCGTGCGAGCTCGTCCTTCACCTGAGCGGTCAGCGACATGGCGAACATCGTGCCACCTCGTACCGTGCTTCGACCACGCCTCCGAGGACTGAGACTGCTCACGCAGGCCGGTGTGCTACCCCGCCACGGGCTCGTCGTCGGGCGTCGGCGGTGCTGGTGACGGGGCGTCACCGGGGACGTCTTCGGTGATGTCGCGCAGGGCTGCGGCGAGCCTGAGGGGGTCGTGACGAGCCGATCCGTTGGAGCGCCGCACCTGGCGCACGAGCAGCCGCGCGCCCATCGCCTGGCACAGCGCGTCAAGCCGGTCGGGGTCCTCCACAGCGCTGGGATCGACGACGACCGCCTCCAGCCGCAGGTCAGGGGCGTGCCGACGCAACACCCCGAGGTGTTCGTGGGCGCGCATCCCCGCGGTCTCGCCCGCTTCTTCGGGTTCGATGTTCAACGTCACCACGATCCGGGCCGTCGTCGACAGCAACGCCTCGCGCAGCACGGGCACCAACAGGTGCGGCAGCACCGAGGTGTACCAGGAGCCCGGTCCTAGGACGACCCAGTCCGCCTCGAGCACCGCCTGGACCGCTTCGGGACACTCCGCGGGTTCACCCGGTACCAGGCGGACCCGTTCGATCGGATCGGCGGTCCGGGCCACCGCAGACTGGCCCCGCACGATGCGGTGGCGGCCGTCAGCGCGGTGCACCTCAGCCTCGATCCGCACTGGTTCCAAGGACATCGGCAGCACCCGTCCACGGGCGCCGAGCAGCTGCCCGACGAGGTCGAGCCCGGCGACTGTGTCGTCGAGCAGCTCCCACACCCCAGCGATGAGCAGGTTCCCCACAGCGTGCTGGTCCAGCGGCCCCAACGAGGAGAACCGGTGCTGGAGCACGTCACGCCAGGTCCGGCCCCACTTGGTGTCGTCGCACAACGCAGCCAGAGCCATGCGCAGGTCACCAGGGGGCAGCACCTGCAGCTCGTCGCGCAGACGGCCTGAGGACCCACCGTCGTCGGCGACGGTGACCACAGCCGTGATCGTGTCGGTCAGGTGCCGCAGCGCGCTGAGGGTCGCTGACAGCCCGTGCCCTCCCCCCAGGGCTGTGATCGCCGGCCGGCGTTTGTCACGCCGCAAGACCCGCTCGTTCATACCGTCATTATTCCTTGCCGATGTCCCGGGCCAGCACCGACACCCGGTAGCCGTGGGCACGCAACCGGGTGGCGACCTGCTCGCAGATCGCCACCGACCGGTGCTT
>Ga0123353_10012086_pt1 | contig 12232 bp, 9 predicted proteins | sample TergutLab28metaG_3_FD_92763 | JGI IMG/M metagenome (GOLD analysis project Ga0123353, IMG submission 92763) | Labiotermes labralis P3 segment gut microbial communities from Petit-Saut dam, French Guiana - Lab288 P3 | ecosystem: Host-associated > Arthropoda: Insects > Digestive system > Gut ... | reverse complement strand
CAGAATTTGCGCCCCGGCGGCCTTGACCGCCGCCGCCACCTCGCACAGCTGCTCCCGGGATTCCACCGAGCACGGCCCCGCCATCACCGTGAACGCGCCGCCGCCCACGGGCACGCCCGCCACATCGACGACCGTGTCCTCCGGGTGGAATTTGCGGTTGGCCTTCTTATACGGCTCCTGCACGCGTTTCACGCTCTCCACAAACGGCAGCGCCTCGATGCGCTCGGCGTCCACGGCGGCCGTGTCGCCGATGAGGCCCAGCAGGGTGGTGTGCGCGCCCGCGCTGTGGTGTATGCTGATGTTCTGCGCCTCCAGCCAGGCGCGCAGCTCCTCGAGCTGGGTGGGTGTGTGGTTGGGCCTTAAGATTACGATCATGGTGAAGCCTTCTTTCGAGAATCTGAAATAAAACACCCGCAGCCGTTGATAGCTGCGGGTTCGTTGTCGTCCGGGTGCTTCAGCCCCGCGAACAGCCTTGCCGCAGCGCGCCCTGCCAATAGGCGTAGCCGTAGCGGTAGTAGCTGAAACGGGCCATGGTGTTTGCTCCTTTAAATGAGGTGGAATTAAGTATAGCACAGAATACATAAAATGTCAAGAAAAATTATTGCGCATCTCCACCCGCTCCGTCACATCCGCGATATTCCCGCACTTCTCCCACAGCTTGTCGCAGCTGTCCGCCCAGTCCTCGAAGTCCGCGGGGGTCTTCGGGAAGGCGCGGTAGTGCGCCTGCAGCAGAGTGGAGTATGCCACGCCCTTGAGCATGTTCTTCAGCGTGGCCGGGCTGATCTTCCCCGTGGCCAGCCCGGCGGCCATCCCGGCCACGAGACCGAGAATCTCGTCCGGGGGCATTTCGGCGCTGTAGGTCCAGTTCAGGCGGGTCATGGCCTTGTCGTTGAACACGATGCCCTTCTCGAACTCGTAGTCCATCTCCGCCGCGCTGCAATCGACAGCGTTAATCGCCGTGGCGTTGATGTAGGCGAAATCGGCCTGCTGCGTCGTATTATATTGCACGTTGAGGGGCCACAATGCCTCCAACGTGGGGTAGGCATTGTTTTGCATGGCCTTGCCCGCAATTTCACTGGCCATCCTGCACCCGACCCAGCCCGAGCAGATTCCCTCGCCGACCCACTTGTTCATGCACGCGGCGTCCCCCAGGGCCACAAAGCCGTTGTCCACCAGCGAGTACGGCGGCCTGCGGTAGGGCAGGCTGCCCCGCTCCTCGCGGATGACCTCCCCCTCGGGCATCTCCACGGCGGCAAGGAAGCGCTCCATGCACTTCTCGGCGTACTCGAACGACAGCGCCGCCCCCACGCCGATGATGGCCTCGTCCGGCTTTTCCGCCATGCCGATCCAGCCCTTGAAGTAGGCCCAGTGCTCCGCGCGCTGCGGCGCGTCGCGCTCGGGGTGCGCCAGCTTGAGGAACTTCAAAATAACGAACATGCGGTCCCGCGGGCCAACCTCGAAGTCCTCCACCGGGGTGGGCTTGCGCAGGGCCCTGCGCGCCACGGCCCCCCCGCCCGAGCAGTCGGCGACCAGCCGAGAATAAATCGTAATCTCCCCGTCCGGCCCAATCAAATGCGCGCCGCGCACGCCGTGCTTGCAGTAGACCAGGTCTTTGAACCCCGTCTCATCCAGGAACTCCACGCCGGCCTCCCGGCACCACGCGCGCATCCTTTGGATGAACGCCGGCAGCGCGCACACCAAAAAGGGGTAGTCGGCGTAAACGATCGTCTGGCCGGGCTCGCCACGCCTCATGTACTGCCCCGAGGGAGGGTAGTAGCTGCCGTCGGGGAACTCGCCCAGGTAGTCCGCGTCGCCGGGCGCGGGGCAGGGAATGCCCAGCTCGGCGAACTTGGGCTTGTCCACGTGGAACACGGGCAGGTGCCCGCCGATTTTGTCCGCGGGCAGCGCGTCGGCGACGATCACCCTGTAGCCCTGCGCGGCCATCTCGTGCGCGAAATAGCAGCCCGTGGTGCTGCCGCCGATGATCAATACGTCACAGTGCAAAGCCATGTGCAAAACCTCCTTCTTTTCATAATTATAATTTTACATGATGAACGCGCACGATGCAAGGGTTTTTATAAATAAGTTGCTTTTTCGCATCATGTTTGCTATAATAAACTAAATTAATTTTGGAGGCGTGTGAAATGACAACCATCCTCGCGGGCACCTTCACCCTGCTGGGCGCGGGCGTCCTGGCGCCCTACATCGTCCTGCGCATCAGGAAGCGGCTCGTGCCCGGCATCATCTTCAAGATCGCGGCCAGCATGCTCTTTCTGTTCACTACGGGGGCCAGCGTGTTGACGAGCTCCGGCGCGCGGTGGGAGCACTACAAGTACTTATTCCTCGGCGTGCTGTTCGGGCAGGTCTGCGGCCTGCTGGGCGACTACTGGCTGGACATGAAGGACATGGAGCCCGCGCACCACGACACCTATGTCTTCGCGGGGTTCAGCTCGTTTTTGATCGGGCACCTGTTCTTCATCGCGGGGCTGCTGGCGACCTACGGCTGGGGCGCGCAGACCCTGCTGTTCATCCTGGGCGCGGGCTTTCTGCTGTGCGCCGTCGTGCTGGCCACCGAGAAGCCCATGAGGCTCAGCTACGGCAAGTTCAAGGCGATCTCCGCGGGCTATACCGCCGTGTTCGGCATGAGCGTGGCCGCCGCGCTGTTCAGCTGGCTCTACGGCGGGCGCAGCGCCCAGGCCCTGGTGATGAACATCGGCCTGGTGGTGTTCCTGCTGTCCGACCTGGTGCTCAGCGGCACCTATTTCGGCGAGGGCAGGGATAAGCCCATCGACATCACGCTCAACTACATATTATATTATGGCGGGCAGTTCACGATTGCGTTGTCGCTGCTGTGGGCGGTGTGAGGCTTTTTTTCACCCCCTCTGTCGCAAGACGGCCCCTACGGGGCCTCGCGACATCTCCCCCAGGGGGGCGATCCTGACGGCAACCGCCAGTTTTGTTGAAAAAATCCGGGCTTGACACCGGCCATGAAGCGCGCTATAATGACAATATACATGTCCATACTACCGCAACGGGCTTTATCGGGAGAACCCAATGCTGACGTCATGACAGCAAACGCGGTTTCCCTTGTGTATAATGCTGTTTGCGCGTTTCAAATGACAACTGGCATTTTGAGAGAGGAGGCATAAACATGCAGCTTGATCTTCTAACCCTACTTGGCTTTTTTATGGGCTGTTAGTAAAAATATTTCCAAGTTGTTATATCAACTTGCAGGTGTAGGTGAATACGGCGTTTGAAATTGGGTTCTCCCGAAAACCGTTGCGTTTCGGCGTGCCAAAGGCGCGCCCTACAGGGAAGGGGCCAAAGGCCCTTTCGGCGATCATTATAATAAAAATATCCACGTTCATATACCGCAACGGTTTTTGGCGGGAGAACCATTGACTACATGCATTAGAAAGGAGGAGCAAACCATGGGATTGTTAGATCTATGGTCCATTTTCAGGGTTTATGTAATACACTGTTAATCTCATTATTTACAAGTTGCTAATCACCTTGCAGGTGTAGTAGGTGAATACGGCACCTGAAATTTGGGTTCTCCCGCTAGTTGCACATGTCGGACGGAAAGGACTTGTACATGCTGCCACATGCCAACATAGATGACGCCCCCGTTCCGATATACTTTCTCATGATGCTTTCCGGGCTGATGTTCGCACTTATCGTCACGCTGATCAAGCACAAGGCGTTTGGCCTGAGAAGGCGGGATATCCTGCGCATCATCGCGTTTATGGGCATTGGCTCGCTGATAGGGGCAAGGGTGTTCAAGGTCGTTGTGCAGGCGATACAGCATGGCGGCGAGCCGGGCTTCTGGACGGCGGACAATTTGCTTGGCATAGTACAAGGTGCCGGGGTATTTTATGGCGGCTTGCTTGCTTGCATGGGCACGGTTGCTCTGTGCGCGAAGCTTCACCGCATGGACAGGCAAAGCGCGTTCAATGTATTGGCCTATGCTTCGCTCGCCTTCCTGAGCCTGTCGCGCATCGGATGCTACTGCGCGGGCTGCTGCTATGGCATCACCCTGGCTGGCGGAACGCTTTTCCCCGTCCAGTTGGTCGAGGCGGGGTTCTGCTTCGCGGCGCTGCTGGCTTTCCTGATCATCCGGCCCGAACGCCGCTGGACGGGCCTTCCGTTGTTCCCTGTCTACTTGATCATCTACCCTGCCGGGCGGTTTTTCATTGAGTTCTTCCGGGGCGACGCCGAACGCGGGGTATGGTTGCTGTCAACCTCCCAATGGGTCGGGTTGGCGCTCATCGCGCTGGCAATTGTCTGGCTGAAGAAAAGAAATCCGCCGTCCTCCGGTCTGGGGCTCGCGCCGGAGGCAGGCGGGGAGAACCCGGCAAATATTGTCTCCGCTTTTATCGTTTAACGATAAATTTTTATCGAGAAACAATAAACGCATTTATCGAGAAACGATAAAAATGCCCGCCCAAAAATTTTTGCTTGACAAACCCCCGCGAACCTGCTATAATCCCTTTTACAACCAAATACCCCCAAAGACGATGAAGGAAAGAAAGACGCATCGAACCGGGTTACGGAACTGAAGTTCCGGTCAGAGAGTCGGCGGTTGCTGCGAGCCGATGCCCCGCCTTGCGTGTATAACTCGTTCCGGAGTCGCCCATGCGAACAAGGTCTCACTGCGGTGAGCCCTATACAGTAGTGTGGGCCGTGTGACGACGTCAAATGTCAGGGCCTTGTTTGAGGCCTGCTGAGGACAGAATTATTCTGTTGAATTAGGGTGGTACCGCGTGGATAATCCTCGCCCCTAAATTGCGTTTAAGCGTAATTTGGGGGTGTTTTTGTTATCACCCCACAAAGCCTGCGGGCTTTGCGGGGACCCCGACAAAAAACAAGGAGGAACACACACATGAAACTCGCATTCTCCACCATCGGCTGCCCGGGGCTGGGCTGGGACGAGACCTGCAAGCTGGCGCGCGAGCAGGGCTTCGCCGGCTTCGAGGTGCGCGACCTGGGGCCCCGGACGCTGACCTACGACAAGTTCTCCAGCTCCAACAAGGCGGCCACCCGCGCCGAGCTGGAGGCCCAGGGGCTGCGCCTGACCTGCTTCTCCATCGGCAACGACGTGCGCGGCGAGGCCCCCGACCGGCGCGGCAATCTCCTGGACCCGGAGACGGCGAAATGCGCGCGCGAGACGGCGCGGCACTACATCAAGATGGCGGCCGGCCTGGGCTGCCCCTATGTGCGGCTGCAGATCGACGACTACTTTAAGAGCGACACCGGGGACGACGCCACGGTGCTGGGCGCGCTGGAGGAGCTGGTGCCCTTCGCCGACGTGCTGGGCGTGACGCTGCTGGTGGAGACCAAGGGCGTCTACAGCGACACGAAGCGCCTGCGCACCCTGCTGGCGCGGTTCCGCAGCAACGCGGTGGGCGCGCTGTGGGACGTGGACCACACCGCCCACAGCGCCGGCGAGACCCCCGCCCAGACCGTGGAGAACCTTGGCGGGCTGATCAAATACGTGCACCTGCGCGACAGCCGCGCACAGTCCGACATCGCGGAATACCGCCGGGGCGGCGCGGCCTACCGCAGCGCCGGGGGCAGGCCGATCCGCATGGGCGAGGGCGACGTCCCTGTCGCGGAGGCCATGCTGGCGCTGCGCTCCATCGACTTCGGCGGCGTGCTGAGCTTCGAGTGGCGCGGGCGCGTCAGCCGCCGCAAGGCGGGCGAGGCCAGCGGCGATTTCGTCAGGCGGGCGGCCGAGCCCTTCCAGGATTTTGCGCGCTATATGGCCGCGCATTTCGGGGGGCTGCTGGACAGCAATACGCTCACCTACGACAACCTGCGCCGCGACGGCGGGAAGTATTTCTGGCCGAAGAACACGATTATCGAGGCCACGATGCCCCAGGTGCTGGACCGCGTGTGCAGGTCCTTCCCGGACCAGGTGGCCTTCCACTACAACAGCCTGGAGCAGGCCAGCCGGTACTACCGGGAGCACGTGCGCCCGCAGGGCTATCACGCCACGTACAGTGAATTCAGGGAGGACGTGGACATTTTCGCCCGCAGCTTAATTTCGTTGGGCGTGTGCAGGGGCGACAAGGTCGCCATCTGGTGCCCGAACCTGCCAGAGTGGTTCATCACGTTCTGGGCGGCGGTGAAGATCGGCGCGGTGCTGGTGACGGTCAACACGGCGTATAAAGACAGAGAAATGGAGTACCTGCTGCGCCAGAGCGACACGCGCCTGCTGGTGATGTCCGACGGCGTGAAGGGCAGCGACTACACCGCCGTGATCCACCAGATCTGCCCGGAGCTGCGGGAGATGAATGGCTCCAAGGACCTCTTCAGCGAGACCTTCCCCATGCTGCGCGGCATCGTCACCATCGAGAGCGAGCAGCCCGGCTGCCTGACCTGGAGGGAGGCCCTGGCCAAGGCCGGCGACGTGGACGACGCCGTGTTCAACGCGCGCACGAATGAGATCGACGCCCACGACGTGTGCAATATGCAGTACACCTCCGGCACCACGGGCTTCCCCAAGGGCGTGATGCTCACGCACTACAACATCGTCAACAACGGCAAGACCATCGGCGACGGCATGGACCTCTCCACCGCCGACCGCCTGATGATCCAGGTGCCCATGTTCCACTGCTTCGGCATGGTGCTGGCGATGACCGCCGCCATGACCCACGGCACGTCCATGTACCCCATCCCGGTGTTCTCGCCGCGCCTGGGGCTGAAATGCATCAACGAAGAAAAAATCACGGCGTTTCACGGGGTGCCGACGATGTTCATCGCCATGCTGGGGCATGAAGATTTTGAGAAGACTGATTTCTCGCACATGCGCACGGGCATCATGGCGGGCTCGCCCTGCCCCGTGAAGGTGATGCAGGACGTGCTGGACAAGATGCATATGAACGAAGTCACGATCGTGTTCGGGCAGACGGAGAGCTCGCCGGGCTGCACGATGAGCAGGACGACGGACAGCATCGACGTGCGGGTGAACACCGTGGGCAGCGCGTTCTTCGGCGTGGAGTGCAAGATCGTGGACCCGGAGACGGGCGGGGACCTGCCCGACAACATGGACGGCGAGTTTGTGGCGCGGGGCTACAACATCATGAAGGGCTACTACAAGATGCCCGAGGCCACCGCCGCCGCGATTGACGCCGAGGGCTGGCTGCACACGGGGGACCTGGCCCGCCGGGACGCCGACGGGAATTACAAGATCACCGGGCGGATCAAGGACATGATCATACGCGGCGGAGAGAACATCTACCCCAAGGAGATCGAGGATTTCCTGTATACCCACCCCAAGGTGAGCGACGTACAGGTCGTCGGCGTGCCCAGCCGGGCCTACGGCGAGGAGATCATGGCCTGGGTGGTCCTCAAGCCGGGCGAGACGTCTTCCGAAGAGGAGGTGAAGCAGTTCGTGCTGGACCACATGGCCAAGCATAAGGTGCCGAGCTACGTGCATTTTACGGACGGCTTCCCCATGAACGCGGCGGGGAAGATCATGAAGTACAAGATGCGTGAGGCGGCGGTGGAGCTGCTGGGGCTGCAGAATGAGAGTAAGATTGTGACGGCGTGAGGGGGCGCAGCCGCTCCGCGGAGCCTTCCTCACCCGCCCGAGGCGGGAGCTCCTTCCCCGGGAAGGAGCCTTGGGGTTTAGGTGGAAGCGACAAATGCCTACACAGCCTAGTGGCTGCAGAACCAGTTACGGCTTTATCCCCCAGGCTCCTTCCCGTGGAAGGAGCTCCCCGCCTCGGGCGGGGTGAGGAAGGCATCCCCGGAGGGGCTGACCGCTTTGCCAGACAAGTGCAAAGGATTAGTGTAGTCCAGGTACTTCAGGTTGTGCGCTTGAAGGAGGTTCAGGTGAAAATACAAAAACAGAAGCAGATTGATTATGACGGCATCGGCTATGGCGAAAGCAATGGCTGGCAGCCCATGTATGATTGGGACAAAATCAAGAAAACAATCAGGCTGGGCAACATCGCAATGTTGATCGTCATTTCGGCAGCGCTGTTCTTTCTCGCAAGGCTTGCCGGTTCCAAGCTTTCTGTTGCAGTGTCAGCCTTGGTATATCTGTTGGTGGTTATACCAGTCCACGAAATCCTGCACCTGGCGGCGTGCACGCCCAATATTTTCTCCGGCAAGTGCATTATCTTTGTTGGGGTTTCCGCTGTTTCCGCGTTTTACGACGGGGAAATCACGCGCGGCAGGTCGATGCTTTCCGTCATACTGCCCTTTGCCGCCATCACAGCCGCCCTTGGGCTCGTTGGCGTTTTCGCGGCCGATTTGAGGATTTACGCGGCGATTGTCGCGCTGATGAACGCCGGCGGCAGCTGGACGGATATCCATATGTTTTTCCATATGCGCAAGCACATACCCAAAAATTCGATTGTTTACGGGAACAGGTTTAAAGTACAAGTATGAAGAATCAAATCATCGACGCCCATGTCCACCTGTACCCGGACGCCATCGCGGCGAAGGCATCGGGGAGCATCGGCGCGTTCTACGAGATGCCCATACGCCACGACGGCAGCGCCCGCGCCCTGCTGGACGCCTGTGAACGGGCGGGCGTGCAGAAATGCGTGCTGTGCGCGGTGGCCACGGCCCCGGCGCAGGTGGGCTCCATCAACAAATTTTTGGCGGGGGAGAAGGCGCGCCTGGGCTATGCGGCCCTGTGCGCCCTGCACCCCCAGATGACTGAGGCGCAGCTGGCCGGGGCCCTCGATTTCGCCCGGGTAAACGGCTTCGCCGGGGCAAAGCTGCACCCGGACTGCCAGCGCTTCCGGGCGGACGACCCGCAGGTGTTCTTCCTCTATGAGGCCCTGGCGGCGGCGCACCTGCCCCTGCTGCTGCATGCGGGGGACAGCCGCTTCGACTTCTCCGCCCCGGCGCGGGTGGCCAATGTGGCCCGGGCCTTCCCCGGGCTGACGCTCGTCGCCGCGCACCTGGGCGGCTGGAGCCAGTGGGAGGACAGCGCCCGCCTGCTGCCCGCCTGCGATAACGTGCTGGTGGACACCTCCAGCTCCCTGTACGGCCTGACGCCCGGCCGGGCCCGGGAGATCATACGGGCGTTCGGCGCGGAAAGGGTGCTGTTCGGCACGGATTTCCCCATGTGGGACGCCTCGGACGAGCTGCGGCTGCTGAATGGGCTGGGGCTAGCGCAGGAGGAGCTGGAGATGGTTCTGTGGAGGAACGCGGCGGGGTTGTTCTTCACCCCGCCTGCGCGCTGTCCTCCACAGTGACGCCGAGCTCCTCCCCCGCCTCGCCGCCGCTGTCCGCATCCTGCGGGTGCTGCGCCAGATTTCTGTATTCCAGCGCGACGATCCGCTCGCAGGCCTCCACGAAGTTGCGCTTCTTCCCGTTCGCGCCGCGCCACAGGCCCTTGTAGATCCCCCCGGCGGTGAAGATATTGCGCTCGGCGAACAGCTTGTCGCGCAGGCCGAGGTATTGCAGCCAGCGCTCGCGGAACTTGCACGCCGCGTTGACGCCGCTCACGGTGGCCACCGCCGCGCTGAGCAGCGCGCTGAACACCTTGGTGTAGCCCGGCTCGCCCGGCGCCTCCGAGATCAACAGCACCACGGCGATCATGGCCGACCAGGTGATCTGCAGGATGGTCAGGCAGGTGAAGCAGGCGGACGAGACCGTCGCTTTGCTGTGGTAGCTCTCGATGGTGGGGTCCACCCTGTCGCGCAAATAGGCCCCGCCGGCGGAGACCATGGGCTCAAAGGCCTGCATGAGGCCCAGCTTTTTGCGCATATCGCGGCGCTGGGCGAGGCAGTACAGCAGGGCGGCGAGGGCCAGGGCCACCGGCAGCGCCCCGGCGAAGCCCATCAGCAGCCAAAGGGTCAGTTTCATAGACAAGCACCTCCCGCTTTCAATGTATGCGGCGGCGCGGAGAATGAAACAAAACCCTTGCGTCGCGCGAGGATTTTTGCTATGCTGAGCGTACTAAGTACGGACCCAAAATATAAATAAGAGGAGAATGGACATGACCAAGAAGCTGACCGCAACCCTGCTGGCCGCCGTAATGCTTTGCTCGCTGGCGTGCATCGGCGCTTCGGCGGAACCGGCCGCCGCCGACGAGGCGCTCAAGGAGGAGGCCCTGGGCTACATCGCGCAGGCACGGGACATCATCAACAGCGGTACGTTCACCGTCAAATGGCGTTCGCAGTCGTCCGGGCTGGATGTCTGGGTTTACGACAAGGCAAACGACCGGAAGCTCTTTGAGTTCGGCAAGGAGTTTTTCGGGCCGTTCGGAGCGCTCGCGCAATTGCTCCTGGGCTCCAGGATACGGGCGTACATGGCCGGGACAAAAAAATACGTGTCGCTCCCGGAGCGCTCGGTTCGCAGTGACGACCTGTCCGGCATCTCCCTGGCCAGCTTTCTGGGCTTCTATATGGAAAGGAACATCAATTGCTATGTGAACGCAAACAATGTCCTTTCCGTGGGCAAGGAGGGCAACCGGATCACCCTGTTCACCACCGACGGCAGGACGTTCGAGTTCACGGACGGGGCGTTCACGTATTACAAGCAGACCGGAACCGGAACCCTTGTCGAGCGCCGCATCGAAGCCTTTTCCCCCATAGCGGACCAGAGCTATTTCAGCACCGAAGGGATGAGGGAGATCCGGCTCGGCTGGCTGGGGGTTATTTTGTAAAGCGCCCCCGCAACATAGAACGCCCGGCGGGATTGCTCCTGCCGGGCGCGTTTGTTTTGTTATGCGGGCGCCTCAGCAACCCTCCGCGCCGGCGTCGTAGATATCGCTCTTCGACTCGATCGGCGCCGCGTCCAGGATGTCCGTGTTGTCCATGTTCTCCGCCAGGTTGCGGTATTCCAGCGCGATGATGTTCTCGCACAGCTCCACGAAGTTGTACTCGTAGCCGTCCTTGCGCCGCCAGAGGTCCTTCTTATACACCCCGCTGGCCATGTACAGGCTGCGCTCCGCGAACAGCCGGTCCCGCAGCCCCAGGTACTGCATCCAACGCTCCTTGAACTTGCACGCCGCGCTCACCGCGCCCGCGGCCGTCACCAGGGCGCCCAGCACCGCGCCGATGATCTTCGCGTGGTTCCCGTCGGCCCCGGGGGCCAGCAGGACCAGGGGGATCATGGCGGCGTAGGTGATCTGCAGGATGGACAGGCCCGTATGGAACACGGCGCTGGCGGTCGCCTTGCTGTTGTAGCTGGCGATGGCCGGATCCACCCGGTTTTTGATATAGGCCTGCACGCTGGCCGCCTCGTCGCCCAGCAGCTTGCCGAACCCGTTCTTGTCCCCGTCCCGGCCGCTGAGCTCCTCGATGAGCCGCTGCAGCTCCCGCGCGTTGCGGGTGTCCTTCTTGATCCGGAGCTTTTTGCATATCGAGCGCTGTTTTACCCTGTAATACACGGCCGAGACCAGCGCCATCAGCGGCGGCAGCGCGGCGGCGAACGCCGTGAACCAGAACAGGATGCTTCTCCCCATGAGCAAGCCCATATATTTCACTCCCCTATCGCGTTACATCGTAAAAATATCTTACCAAATGTTGTCGGTTTTGTCAAGCGAAATCGCGACAAAAATTTCCGAAAATCGTGGAAATTTGTGGAGAGGGGAGGTTTTTCAACAAACGATTTAGTGTGCTAAATCGATGCATGGCTTCTTTTCTCACCCCCTCTGTCCTGTCGCACTATGCCGCTCTTCGGCGGCTACGCGACAGAGGGGGTGAGAAAAGAGGCAATGAAGACGAAACCTCTTGATTAATTTTCCAGCCTGTGGTATAATCGTTCTTGCGGGCGGCAGCTACTTTTGCGCAGCTAAGGCTCGCAAAAGTGCCGTCCCTACCGCCGCCATGAAAGGAACCCCTATGACCTGCTCCACCCGCTACCCCATCCTGCTCCTCCACGGCGCGGGCTTCCGCGACAGCGAGCGCTTCTGCTACTGGGGCCGCATCCCCAGGGCCCTGGAGGAGCGCGGCGCGGCGATCCACTACGGCCACCAGGACGCCAGGGCCAGCACGGAGCGCAACGCGGCCATCGTCAAGGCGAACCTGGAGAGGATCCTCGCCGAGAGCGGCTGCGGGAAGGTCAACATCATCGCGCACTCCAAGGGGGGGCTCGAGGCGCGCTACATGATCTCCACGCTGGGCATGGCGGCGCAGGTGGCGAGCCTGACCACCATGGCCACCCCGCACCGCGGCTCCGAGACGATCGACCAGCTGGGCCGCCTGCCGGACTCCGCCTTCAAGATCACCGCGTTCTTCGCCGACCGGTTCAGCCTGCTGCT
>Ga0123353_10012085_pt1 | contig 12234 bp, 10 predicted proteins | sample TergutLab28metaG_3_FD_92763 | JGI IMG/M metagenome (GOLD analysis project Ga0123353, IMG submission 92763) | Labiotermes labralis P3 segment gut microbial communities from Petit-Saut dam, French Guiana - Lab288 P3 | ecosystem: Host-associated > Arthropoda: Insects > Digestive system > Gut ... | reverse complement strand
CGCGTGGAACAGCCCCATGAACAGGCCGCGGTTCAGCCCCAGCGTAGCCCCCACCTCGCCGCCCAGGCCCGGGGCGGTCATGCGGTGGGCGCACAGCTCCACCAGGTCCCGCCGCCCGGCGATGTACCCGCCGTTCTTCGCCAGACCCCCGCCGGGGTTTTTGATCAGCGACCCGGCCACGAGGTCCGCGCCGCGCTGCGTCGGCTCCAGCCGCTGTACGAACTCGCCGTAGCAGTTGTCCACCACCACAATCGCGTCCGAGCAGCCCTTCACCAGCGCCGCCGCCCCGCCGATCTCCTCCACGGAAAGGCTCGGCCGCAACGTGTACCCCCGCGAGCGTTGAAAATATACCATCTTAGGCCGCAATCGCTTCACGGCCCGTTCTATCGCGCCGAGATCCAGCCGGCCGTTTTCGTCCAGCTCCACCTGCTCGTAGCGCACGCCGAACTCCCGCAGCGAGCCCATGCCGCCCCCCGTGATGCCGATGACCGGCCGCAGGGTATCGTAGGGCGCGCCGGTGGCGCACAGCATGATGTCCCCGGGCCGCAGCAGCCCGAACAGCGCCACCGCCAAAGTGTGCGTGCCGCAGGTGAACGTGTGCCGCATCAGGGCCGCTTCCGCCCCCAGGACCTCCGCCAGCACAGCCTCGAGGGTGTCGCGCCCCCGGTCGCCATAGCCGTAGCCGGTGCTTTCGGCGAAGTGCGACTCGCTCACGCGGTGCTTGTGAAACGCCGCCAGCACCTTGCGCTGGTTGTGCTCGGTGACCCCCTCGGTCTCCGCCAGGCGCGGGGCGATCTGCCGCGTCGCCTGGTCGGAAAGCGCCTCCAGCTTCGGGTCAACCGTAAAGAACTCGCTCATGCGGCCTCCTTGTTCATCATGACGGCGCGGCCCGCCGCCTCGAACCCGATGGATTCGTAAAAGCCCCGCATCCCCTCGCCGCAAGTCAGCCAAACGGTCCGGCCTCGATAGTATCCGCAGATGTGTGTAAGCAGCTGCCCTGCCAGGCCCTTGCCTCTGTGCTCCGGCGCGGTGCCGACCACGCTGACATATACATGCGTATCTGTAATGTCTATTGCGCTGGCGGTACAGGCGTCCCCCAGCAGCCAGCTTCGCGCCGTGCCTTTGCGCCAGCGCATGGCCAGGTCCGCCATCCACTCGGCGCGGTCCCCGAGATGGAAACCGCAGCGCTTCAGCAGGTCAAAAATGGCGGCGGGGCCGGGGTTTATGCTATAGTCCATAGGAGCCATGGGCGCTTGCTTTTGCCCAACGAAGCGGAACACAAGCCCGGCCCAATCGCTCCGGAACGGCAGCTTCGCGGCAACCTCCTCCCCGCATTGCATCTGCGCCCATGGCTGCATCTGTAGAAATGCGGTCAGTTCCTCCCAATCGGCGCTTTCTTTCGCGGCAAGGAACACGAAACCATTTACCAGGGACATGACCGAAGCGCCGTCCTGCGTCCAGCAAAGCGCGTCGCCATAGCTTCGATACGCCCCCAGTACCCGCGCGCTGAACAAATCCCAGGGAACGAATTCCCCCTCCAACTGCTTAATCACGGTTCGAAAGCTCCTCCCACATCAGCTCCGCCAGCGCGTACACGGCGTCGGCGTCGCTCTCCTTGACCACCAGGCACGGCGAGTGCAGGTTGCGGCAGGGCGTGGCCAGCCCCAGCGTGGGCACGCCGCCCCGCGCCGTGTGGATGCCCCGCGCGTCGGTGGCCCCGGCGACCATCGTTTTCGTCTGCGCCGGGACGCCGTGCCGCTTCGCCGTTTCCATCGCCAGCTCGTATAAATCGAATGGGTACATCGTGCCCCTGTCCATAAACGGCACCACGGCCCCGCCGCCCAGGGCGCACACCCGCTGCGCGCCGTCGATGCCGGGCAGATCCGCCGCGGTGGTGGTCTCGACCACGATGGCGGCTTCCGGCTCCAGCGCGAACGCCGCCGCCCCCGCCGCCCCGCCGGTCTCCTCCCGGGCGCTGAACACCGCGCACATCTCCGGGTGCGCGTGCAGCAATTCCAGCAATATCAGGCACCCCAGCCTGTCGTCCAGGGCCTTGGCCTTGATGAACCCGTCCCCGAAGCGCGTGAACCCCGGCGCGAACGTGACCCCGTCGCCCAGCCGCACATGCCGCAGGGCCTCCTCGCGGTTTTCCGCGCCGATATCGATATACAGCGCCTCCTGCTTCGGGTACCGCGTCTTCTCGTCGCCCTCCAGCAAATGCACGGGGGCCAGCCCCACCACGCCGGGGAGCCTGCCCGCCCCCACGAACACCTGCCTGCCCAGGGTGGCCGCGCGCTCCACGCCGCCCACGTGCGCGTAGTGCAGCAGCCCCTCCTGCGTAACGTGCGTGACGATCATGCCCACCTCGTCCATATGGGCACAGAGCATCACCTTCGGGCATTCCTTATTGACGATCAAACTTCCCAGGGGATCAACATGCCAGCCCACTCTTTCGGGTAGGTGCGCAATCAGCCAGTCCCGCGCGGCGTTTTCCCGGCCCGAAATTCCCGGCAGGGCGCACAATTCTTCCAGCCATCGCAGATTCATCACGCATCGCTCCTTTCCCGGATATAAGCCGCCAGCAATTGCGCCGTGGCCTCGATATCCCGCAGGTCCACGACCTCCGCGGCCGTATGCATGTTGCGCAGGGGGATCGAAAGCAGCGCGCAGGGGATCCCTGCCGCCGCGGCCTGCAGCGCATCCGCGTTGGTGCTGGTGCGCCCGCCCATGACCTCCACGCTGTGTGGAATCCCCTGTTCCCCCGCCAGGCGGCGCAGGGCCTCGCCCATCCCCTCGTCCAGCATGGGGGAAACGCCGATCATTACCCCGCCGCCGAGCTGCCCCTGCGCCTCCTGGGGATTCAGCCCCGGGGCCATCGCGAAGCTCACGTCGACAGCAATGGCGGCGTCGGCCCGGCTGCGGTATCCACCTGTTTTCGCGCCGCTCTGGCCGGTCTCCTCCTGGGCCGAGAACTGCGCCGTAAGCGGGCACGTCTCCTGCCCCTCCAGCAGCTCCAGGCACCGCAGGATGGCCGTTACCCCCGCCCGGTCGTCCAGCGCGGGCGCTGTGAGGCGCCCCCCCAGCAGCCGCGCGGGGGCCGTGCGCAGCGTGACCCGTGACCCCAGCGGCACCAGCGCCTCGGCAGCCCCGCGGGAAAGCCCCGTATCGATCACGACATCTTTCCATTCGGGGGCTTTATCCTCCCCCTTCGACAGGTGCGGCGGCACGGCGGGGATGACCCCGAACAGCGCTTCCCTGCCGTGCACCGTGACCTCCTGCCCTGCCAGCGCGCGGATGTCCATGCCGCCGCAGGGGGCCACGCGCAAAAAGCCGCCCTCCTCCACCGCCGTGACCGCCATGCCGATCTGGTCCAGGTGCGCGTCCAGCAGCAGGCGCCTGCCCACGCCGGGTTTATTTCCGACTACGCTGCCCAGCGCGTCGATACGCACATCCCCGCAGTACCGCGCAAGCAGCCGGGCCGCAACCGCCGCCGCCGCGCCCTCGTGCCCGGCCACGCCCTCCGCGCCGCACAGGGCGCGCAACATCTCCTCCATGGAACACCTCCTATAGGGGCCGATGCCCTCATCGGCCCGCAATTATTAAGATCATACCACATCCTCCGTTTAAACGCAATCCTTTCTTGACCCCGCTGTTAAAATATGTTATACTAAACGGTAAGACGGAAAAGAGGGACAGAATATGATCATCGATTTTCACGCGCACTGCTTCCCGCAGGCCCTGGCCCCCAAAGCGCTGCCGAAGCTGGCGGCGCACAGCGGCGCGCGCGGGGCCTACAGCGACGGCACGCCGGAAGGCCTGCTCGCCGTGATGGACGGCGCGGGCATCCACCGCTGCGTGGTGGCCAACATCGCCACGAACCCGAGGCAGCAGCGCTCCGTAAACGACTTCGCCATCTCGCTGTTGCAGGGGCCCCGCTTCATCCCCTTCGGCTCGGTGCACCCGGAATCCCCCGACGCCCTGGATGAGCTCCAACGCCTGAAGGACGCCGGCATCCGGGGGATCAAGCTGCACCCGGACTACCAAAGCTTCTTCCCCGACGAGCCGCGCGTGTTCCCCATCTACCGGGCGGCGGCGCGGCTGGGGCTGGTCACGCTGTTCCACGCGGGGGTGGATATCGGCCTGTGCAACCCCGTGCGCAGCACGCCGGAGCGCCTGGCCCGTGCCCTGCCGCAATTCGGGGGCGCGCCCGTGGTGGCGGCGCACTTCGGCGGGTACATCCTCTGGCGGGAGGCCCTCGAGCATCTCTGCGGCCGGGACGTCTACTTCGACACCTCCTACTGCGCGCGCAAAATGCCGCCGCCCTGGGCCCGGGAAATCCTCGCCGCCCACGGCCCTTCGCGCATCCTCTTCGGCACGGACCTGCCCTGGGCCGACCCCCTGGACGAAATAGAATTCGCGCGTTCCCTCAGCGCGGACGAATCCATGGCGCAGGACATCCTGGGCAACAATGCGGCAAAACTGCTGGGACTGTAAATGCAATCCAAATCGAGAAAATAAGCCTTTGTGCGCGGGTCGCTGTGGTCAGCGACCCCTACAGGAGGATAAACCAGTACTTGCCAAAACTATCCCGAAAAGGAGGCCCACCATGCTCAACCCCGCCCTTTACCCGCCCATCTTCGCCCGTAAATCCATCCGCAAATATGCCGACACCCCCCTCACCCCCGCGCAGCTGACCGCCGTGAAGGCCGAGCTCGCCAAGGCCGCGCCCCTGCTCCCCGGCGAGCAATACAAGCTCGAGCTGGGCGAATCCCGGGAGGGCTGGCGCGTCTACGGCTACTGCGAAAACACGCCGCTCTCCAACGCCAACCTGGGCTTCCTGCTGCAGCAGCTCGACCTCGCCCTGCATCTGCAAGGCCTCGGGCGTCTGTGGTTCGGCATGGGCCGCCAGCCAAAGGGCAGCCAGCCGCCCCGGGGCCTCAGCTACGCCATGTGCCTGAAGGTGGGCGCGGCGGCGGAGCCCCTCGCCCGGGAAAGCGCCGCCGAGTTCGACCGCAAACCCATCGAAACCGTCATCAGCGGCGCCGACTGCCATACCCTCTTCGAGCCCGTGCGCCTGGCCCCCAGCGCGCGCAACTCCCAGCCCTGGGCTTTCACCGTGGACGGCGACGAAATCCATGTCTGGCGCAGGCAGCCGGGCCTGTTCGACAAGCTCCTCATCGACCGCATGAATTGGCTGGACATGGGCATCGCCCTGTGCCACGCCGTGCTTTCCCTGGAGCACGCGGGCAAAAAATTCGAGGTGGAATTCGACGCCCCGGATAATACCCCGCCCAACTGCGGCTACCTGCTGACCCTGGGCATCGATTAACTTACGCGGGACCGCCCGCCCGCGCCTAAACCCCCAGGCTCCTTCCAGTGGAAGGAGCTCCGCCCGCAGGCGGTAAGGAAGGCATCGCGGAGCGACAATCAGTCACCGCTTCAATGGCGCAGCCCCGTGCGGTTCGCACAGCCTGTAGGGGCGGCGTGCCAGCCGCCCGCCCCACAAAAAACGAAAACCACCCAAGACTCCCGAATATTTATTCCCCTCCCCCCTTGCATTTCCCGCGCCATTCTGTTATAATACCCCCATGGAATACACAAACGACCAGGACCTCGCGGAGCTGTGCGGCACCGCCGAGGCCGTCACCTTCCGCAACGAGGAAAGCGGCTTCACCGTGCTGGATTTCGCCAGCGGCGGGGAGCTCGTCACCGCTGTGGGGGTGCTGCCGCAGATCTCCCCCGGGGAGGAGCTGCGCCTTCTGGGCCGGTGGGGCTTCCACCAGACTTTCGGGCGGCAGTTCAACGCGCAGTTTTGCGAGCGCGGCATGCCCACCACCCAAAACGAGGTCCTGAAATACCTCAGCTCCGGGGTGATCAAGGGTGTGCGGGGCGCCACGGCCCAGCGCATCGTGGCCACCTTCGGCGACGACACCATCGCCGTGCTGGAAAACAACCCGCGCCGCCTGGCCACCCTGCGGGGCATCACGCCCGAAAAGGCCGAGCAGATCAGCGAAAGCTTCAAAAAGCAGTTCTCACTGCGCCAGGCGATGATCTCCCTGGAGCGCTTCGGCATGACCACCGCGGAGTGCCTGCGCGTGCACAAGCACTACGGCTCCCGCGCGGCGGAAATGGTGCAGCACAACCCCTACATCCTCTGCGACGCCGACGTGGGCATCGGCTTCGAGCGGGCCGACGCCATCGCACGCGCCCTGCCCGCGCCCCCGGACGCCGCCTTCCGCCATGAGGCCGGCGTGCTCCACGTGATGAAGAATCACTGCTACCAGAACGGCCACACCTGCATCCCCGCCCCCCGCCTGCCGGAGCCCTGCGCGGCCCTGCTCCGCATCGAAACCGGCGAGGCCCAGGCCGCCATCGACCGCCTGTGCGGCGCCCGGCGGCTCATCCCGTGGAATGACCTCATCTTCCTCCCCCCGCTGTACCAGGCAGAGAAGAACTGCGCCCAGCGGGTGGATTTCCTGCTGCGCTTCCCCCCCGCCAAGACGGAGTGGGACGGCGATTTCGGCAGCCTCATCGCCAAAATGGAAACGGAGCACGGCCTCGAGTACGAGACCCTGCAGCGCGAAGCCATGCGCACCGCCATGGAAAAGGGCCTGCTGATCCTCACCGGCGGGCCTGGCACGGGCAAGACGACAACACTAAAAGCAATCCTGCAATTATTCACCTCGGCGAACCTGAAAGTAGCCCTGGCCGCGCCCACGGGCCGCGCCGCCAAGCGCATGCAGGAGCTCACCGGCGCCGAGGCGAAGACCATCCACCGCCTGCTGGAGGTGGAGTGGGGCGAGGACGACCGCCAGTCCTTCGCCCGCAGCCAGCGCAACCCCCTGGCCGCCCAGGCCGTGATCATCGACGAGATCTCCATGGTGGATGTGCCGCTGTTCTCCGCCCTGCTGGACGCCCTGCCCCTGGGCTGCCGCCTGGTGCTGGTGGGCGACGCCGACCAGCTGCCGCCGGTGGGCGCGGGCTGCGTGCTGCAGGACCTGCTCCGGGCGGGCACGCTGCCGGTCATCCGTTTGACGAAAATCTTCCGCCAGGCCATGGAAAGCCTCATCGTCACCAACTCCCACGCCATCGTGCGCGGCGAGCTGCCGGAGCTCGCCCGCAAGGACAAGGATTTCTTCTTCCTCGAGCGGTACAGCGCCGCGCAGGCCGCGCAGACCATCGCGGCGCTGGTCTCGCAGCGCCTGCCCAACGCCTACGGCTACGACGCCCTGACGGACATCCAGGTGCTGTGCCCCTCCCGCAAAGGCGAGTGCGGCACGGGCCGGCTCAACGAAATCCTGCAACAGGCCCTGAACCCCCCGGGCGCGGGCAAAACGGAGCACCGCCTCGGCCGCGCGCTCTACCGCGCAGGCGACAAGGTGATGCAGGTCAAGAACAATTACGACCTGCTCTGGCAAAAACCGGATGAGGACGAACCGGGCATGGGCGTGTTCAACGGGGACATCGGCGTCATCGAAAAAATCTCCCCCGTGGAGCACATGCTGACAATTCGATTTGACGACGACCGTATAACGGAGTACCCCTTCGACGCCGCGGCCGAGGAGCTCGAGCACGCCTTCGCCGTCACGGTGCACAAGAGCCAGGGCAACGAGTTCCCCGCCGTGGTGATGCCGGTGGTCGGCGTGGTGGAGCCGCTGTGCTACCGCAATCTGCTCTACACCGGCGTGACCCGGGCCAAGCGCCTGATGATCCTCGTGGGCAGCCCGGCGGAGCTGCGCCGCATGGTGGAAAATCACCGCAAAACCCTGCGCTACTCCGCCCTGGCCGGCATGCTGGAGGAATGCGGGGCCGCCGCCGCCCAAGCTGAGGTTTGTGCAAATTGACGGTTGTAAATCCAACAGAATTTCACGTCGCAATTTTTACACGCAATTTGTTGTGAAATACGCAAAAAACCCCTGTTTTCGTCCTGAAAACAGGGGTTTCCACATATATGAACAAACTGTGAATTACGCCCAAAATCGCTGTTTCCGCACAGAACCCGGGGCGAATCCGTATGCATTCACTAGGCATGGCAAAATGACGAAAACCATTTCGTCAAAGCGCCGCCTCCAGTATCGCCAGCGCGTCCTGCCATGTAAGCTTCAGGAAATTCCCCTTGCCCCTTTCCTCGCCGAACCACGCGCGGGTGGTCTTCTTCGCCATCTCCTCCAGGCGTTCCGGGCCGATGCCGAGCTCCCGCAGCGTGCCCGGCAGGCCGATGCGCCGGTTGAACGCCCGCAGCCGCGCGATGCCCTCGGCGATGGCGGCCCCGGCGTCCCGGTGGGGGGCCACGCCCATCACGTTCTGCGCGAACTGCAGGAACATCGGCTCGTTTTCGCGCCGGACATAGTCCATCCAGAAGGGCGTGATCACCGCCAGCCCCGCCCCGTGCGCCACGTCATAGATGGCGCTCAGCTCGTGCTCGATGCCGTGGCAGGCCCAGTCCTCCTGGCGGCCGCGGCCCAGCAAATCGTTGTGCGCCAAGGCCCCCGCCCAGCCGATCTCGCACCATGCGTCGTAGTCGCCCGGGTCGTCATAGACCCTCGGCGCGTTTTTGATGACCGCCCGCAGCACGCCCTCGCACAGCTCGTCGGTCACGTCGGTGTGGGGGGTGTGGGTGAAGTAGCGCTCGAAGATGTGGCTCATCATGTCGGCCACGCCGTAGCCGATCTGCTCCTTGGGCAGGGTCGCGAACAGCGCGGGGTTGATCACGCTGAACACTGGGCGCAGGGCGTCGTCGTGCAGGCCATATTTGCGCATGGTTTCCTCGTTGGAAATCACGCTGACGTTGCTGGATTCGCTGCCCGCCGCCGGTATGGTGAGGATGGCGCCCACAGGCAGGGCCTTGCCCGCAGCAATGCCCTTATCGAACAGCTCCCATACGTCGCCATCGTAGCAGGCGCCCATGGCGATGGCCTTCGCGGAGTCGATGGCGCTGCCGCCGCCCACGGCCAGCACGAGCTCCACGCCCTCGCGGCGGCACAGCTCGATCCCTTGATACACAAGGCTTAAGCGTGGATTTGGCACCACGCCGCCCAGCTCGGCAAAGGCGACGCCCGCTTCGTTCAGCGAGGCCACGACCTCATCGTAGAGCCCGCTGCGTTTGATGCTCCCGCCGCCGTAATGCAGCAGGATTTTACGCGCGTAGGGCCTGACATACCCGCCGATTTTCCTGTGCTCGTCCCTGCCGAAGTAGATTTTGGTGGAGATATGGAACATAAAATTGAGCATGGGGGCCTCCAATCATGTGGTATCGTTTCAGATATTTCGGAGCGCCAGTACCGCGTCGATCACTTTTTTTACATCGCCGAAATCGGCCGGCATCATCCTGAACCGCACGATATGCTGGCAGTTGTTCTTTTTGCGCCCGCCGTATTCGGTCAGGTTAAAATGCGCGCAGCTGTGGTTTCCCCGGCAGCGGGCGCAGTGGAGTTCATACATCCGGGAAAATATCTCCCCGGCAAGGCCGGGGTCGGCCTCCTCCAGTTTGTTTAAAAACCGGGCGTTGAACAGATCGCGTCCCTGCGCGTGATTGATGTAAAAGCCCAGCATCGCCGTTGTCCGATGGGTCAGCAAATGATGCGAAATCTTGACCTGATACGAAACGACCTTCGGAACAAAGTAGGTGATCCTGCTCTCGGGATAGCCCCCCTCGATTTTCCGCCGGAATTTCAACGCCTTCAGGTGTTTGTCCATATCGCGCATGCAGGCCTGGAGCGCCGGCGACAGGTCCTGTATGCACTCCTCAAGCGTGGGTTTTTCCGCCGGCGTAAGGGTGGGCGCGTAGACAAACTCCCTTTTCGGCAGCACGGCGAATTCTGGCTCATCGTCGTATTCCGTCACCGCCAAGGATTTCACGGCCACCTCCGCGCGCTTGGGGCAGGCAAAGCCCAGCCCGAAGCCGTCCCGGAAATCACTGCCGGCCAATGGGGACTTCATGTAGATATCTTTCCTGCTGAAATACCGCTCCTCGCCGTTGATGATGAGCTGCATCGCTTTCCTGCCATAGATGACGGAAAGGTCGAAATACTCGTCCAGCGGCACCAGGTGGTCGAATTTGTGCAGGTTCGGCTTCGTCTCGCCGCCGATAATGGACATCATCCTGCGGTTATCCATACCGCCTGTGTTCAGGTTGATATAGCCCTCGCCTATGCGCAGCGTCAGCGCGGGCGAATCCATTTTCGCGGTGATATCCACGCGAAACGGCAGCTTGAATTTCCCCGGCGCCTCCACATAAGCGCCGTGGTCGGAGCCGCCCGTCATGCGCAGCGCGCCGTTTTCTATCGTGAGCGAAACCTTGCCGCGCGGTACGCACGACGCAAGGGCAACGGTATGCTTTTCCATTGGCAGGCTCATACGCGGGTCTCCTCTTTTTCAGGCTCGGGGATGCCCACCGCCACGCCCTGTTGCTTGCGCAGGTGGAAGACGCTCTTATAATCCGTATCGTATGTTTTGGCCAGGGTAAGGATGAGGGTCTCCTCCAGGTTCGCCAGGAAGACGATGCCCAGCAGGGCCAGCAGCGTCAGGTTCAGCCAGCCGGGGATTTCGCGCACGAACACCACGAACAGCGGTATGAGCACATAGAACGGCAGGGCGGTGTATTTGTTGGCCAGGGTGTGCATGGTGCTCCACTGCCTGAATTTGCGCCGGGTATAGAACAGGTTCACCAGCTTCAGCAGGGCCAGCGCGCACACGCCTATGATGACATAGGCCTCGATCTGCGGGATGAGCGTTTTGCCCAGCACGCCGAAGACCACGCCCAGCAGGCACAGCATGAAGGCGATGTCCGCAAAGCCGTCGATTTTCGCGCCCAGTTCGCTGTCCCAATGGAATTTGCGGGCCAGCCAGCCGTCGAACACGTCGGTGAGGCCCGTGACGATGTACACCGCCACGAACCAGGCGGGCCTGCGCGCCAGGAACAGCAGCAGCACGGAAAGAGGGAACCGGGACAGCGACAAAATGTTAGGGATGCGCTTCAGCTGCATCGGGGGCCGCCTTCTTTCTCTTCAGCAGTGCCATGAGTTGCTTGTTGAAAACCACGAACAGCACGGAGGCCGTCACCGCGAACACGGTCATGCCAATGAGCAGGCCCCAGTTGCGGTTGGCCACGGTGGCGCCCAGGTACGAGGTGACGAACATGCCGGGGATGCGCCCCACGGCGGAAATGAGGAAGAACTTCCAGGCCTTCATCTTCGTCAGGCCCACGAAGAAGGGGAAGAAATCCTTCGGCGAGGGGATGATGAACAGGATGAGCATCACAAAGGCGCCGGTGTCGGCGTCGATGAAATTTTCCATCTTGTCGATGTTCTTCTGGCTGATAAACAGCGTGAGCACCCGGCGGCCCAGCAGCCGCGTGAGGTAGAACGTAAGCGCCGTGCCCATGGCCGTGCCCACCATGCTGATGAGCAGCGCGCCCCACACCCCGTAGATCATGCCGCTGGCAAAGGAGGTGATCGCCGCGGGGATGGCGGTGATCACCACCTGCATGAACTGGAGGAACACGAAGACCACCGCGGCGTACGCGCCGTAATTGACGGAAATATAGCCCGTCAGGCTTTCCGCCGCGCGCAGCAGGTCGTCCAGGAATTTGCCCGACAGCAGGTTTTCCAGGAAGGCGCCCGAGCTTTCGCCCGCGGTGATGTCCCCGAACTTCCGGGTGAACAGGACCGTCAGCCAGACGGCCAGCGCCGCGAAGATAAGGATCCCCGCCATGCGCACGATGTCGCCGGCCTCTATTTTCCGCTTGAGGAATTGCTTTTTCTTGTTTTCTACCGGTATCCCCTCCGGTTCGGGTATCAGGGCCGCTTCGCTCATGGGGTCCCTCCCGGCTTTTTTGTATGCGCATTGCGCATGGTCAGCGCGATGCGCTGCTTTTTTATGTCCACGGAAAGCACCCAGGCAGTGACCACCTGGCCCACCTTGAGCACCTCCGAGGGGTGCCTGATGTATCGATCCACGATGCGCGACACATGCACCAGGCCGTCCTGGTGCACGCCTATGTCCACGAACGCGCCGAAATCTATGACGTTGCGCACCGTTCCGCTGAGGATCATCTCCGGCTTGAGGTCGGAGAGCGAAAGTATATCCTCCCGCAGCAACGGCGGCGGAAGCTCGTCGCGAGGGTCCCGGCCGGGTTTGGCAAGCTCGTCGATGATGTCCGCCAGCGTCGGGATACCCACCCCCGCGGCCTCGGCGATTTTAGGCAGGCCGGTTTTGTGCGCCCGGGTTTTCAGG
>Ga0123353_10012084_pt1 | contig 12234 bp, 10 predicted proteins | sample TergutLab28metaG_3_FD_92763 | JGI IMG/M metagenome (GOLD analysis project Ga0123353, IMG submission 92763) | Labiotermes labralis P3 segment gut microbial communities from Petit-Saut dam, French Guiana - Lab288 P3 | ecosystem: Host-associated > Arthropoda: Insects > Digestive system > Gut ... | reverse complement strand
TATCCGGCTCGACCATTTCCGGGGCTTCGAAAGCTACTGGCGGATACCGGCCGGCGCGCAGACCGCCCGTGAAGGCAAGTGGGTAAAAGGACCGGGGATACAGCTTTTCAGGGTGATAAAGGCGGAGCTTGGCCGCCTCCCGATCATCGCGGAGGACTTGGGAAATATAGACGAAAAAGTAGAAACCCTCTTGAAGGCGACTGATTACCGGGGTATGCGAGTGCTGCAATTTGCGTTTTGCGACGACGATTACCACTTGCCGCACAGCTTCACGCAGTACAGCGTAGCCTATACGGGTACGCATGACAATACGACATTCCTTGCCTGGCTGTATGAGCTTGAACCTCAAATCAGAGCGCGGGCGCTTGAGTACATCAGCTTTGACGGTGACTGGACAATAGGCGGATCCGGCAGCCCTGTCATAAAAGCCTGGATCCGCGCCCTGTTCGTAAGCGGGGCGTCGCTCGTGATCTTGCCGATACAGGACTTGCTGGGTTATGGGGGCGACACCCGCACTAATATCCCCGGCACGCCCGATGGCAATTGGCGTTTCCGGATACGCGGGGACGCCCTGAGTATGATCGACACGGAGTTTTACTCGGCGCTGTGCAAAACATACTACAGGGATAACGTCCCCACGGAATTTCTGGGCAAGGGATAGCGTTACTCGTCGTCTTGTTGTTGCGATATGGGCCTGTCACTGTCCTCAATGATGAGCTCTTCTTTACTGTGTGCCTCGTATGGGGTCGGCATATAATGCTTTCCGCCGCCTTCCGGGATCCTCATGCCGTGTTTATTAAGCGAGGTGCTCCTGAACACGTTTTGAGTTATATACCCGCCGTTGATAAAAACCGTAACAAACGATATCAAGGAAAGGACAACTGTTACGACCTCGCCCATGCTCCCCTTGTTCATCCATTGCAGTACAAATTCGCCCAACAGACAGATAAAAACCGTAGCCGCCATAAGCCACCACGAAGCTTTGCACATCTTCTGGCTAAACTCCAGTTTCTTCCCGGATTTTTCCTTTTTTTCTGTCCTTGCCATATATCTTCCCTACCTCATCTGCTTTGTATTTGCTGCGGACTTGATTTTATCATTTGCGATGGCCTTATGCAACCTGTTTGGTAGTTTTTTTCGGGTATCCTCCGGCGTAAGACAAAACTTAAAAACTTCTTGAAAACCCGGTGCGGGTATTGTATAATTGGTCGCGCGTTTGGTATTCACGCATAACTATTCCGGGGTGTGGCGCAGTTGGTAGCGTGCGTGCTTTGGGAGCATGAGGCCCGGGGTTCAAGTCCCCGCACTCCGACCACCATTATGTCAAGCAAAAGCTAAGGAATTATTCTTGGGTTTTGCTTGATTTCTTTGGTCGCAGTATATATCCCAGTGGATAATCCTTTTTACATTCAGTTATTAATGTCTATTTCTGACAATCGCTAATAGTATCTTGCCCAATCTGGTTGCCCTTCTCCAACTGCCTTTTCGACCATACTAATCCAATCTGCGATCTGTTGTAATCTGACCTGCAATTCATCGAGAGTCAGAGTCCCTTCATCTGCTTGCTCCCACAACTCAGTCATAGCGTATTTTATCCCATCCTCAGGATAGAAAACGCTATCGTGATTCAGGTTTTGGAATAGTGCTCGAGTTCCGTCTTTCTCGCACGCGCCGCCTATAGCAATATGCCCTACATTCCAACCATCAACAGTCCGTTGCACACGATAGGTATCATTATGTCCCCACCGTCTAGTATATACAGAAAAAGTCATTTTTTTGTCAAGCGTCTCGTCTCCTTTAGTTGTCATGCACTCTCCTTCACCCCGTATGTCCTTCAACATCGCATAAAGCATATCGTAATGATCATAAAAATCAATGACGTTATCTTCAGGTATTCTACTACTGTTGATCATCAGATACTTGTTGAGTATAGGCAACCGCCCCCAGTGCAAGACAGTAATAACGTCATGTAGCTTGCCATAGATATCGTTTAGCTGATTATAATCGAAATAGTAATGAGCTTCTTTGCATCCATCGCTGAATCGACCGAATGTTTTGAGAAACACGACCTCAGCTTCTTTCAGTAAAGGGCGTGCTTTCTGATGTGCTAACAGTGCTTTTTGCAGGAAATCACTTGTTTTCACGTTCAAAGTATACCGACCCTCTACTTGCTTAAAGAAATCTCTCACTCTGTATTTAATATCCCGTTTAGAGAAGCAGAACCGCTCACCAATTTCAAAGATGTCATACGTCACATTCGGTATATCGAAATATCCTTGCTTAGCTAACACTCTAGCAATCATAATGCGTAAATTTCTGCTTCTCGCCAGTTCTTCAGTTACTTCTCTCCATGCAGTACTCATAAGCTTACCCTTCTCTGCATCTATTTATTGGAAACTCCGGGCATCCGCCACGACACATATTGTATTGATTACACAATCCACAAGCTGCAATAGGCTGTCTCTGTCTGCTGGGGAGGGACAGTCTTTCTCTAATCTTTATGAAGCTCGAACCATGCTGCCATCCATGTACTAATGAGATCTGCGACAAATCAATCCCATCATCGCCATTGTCGTTCATAAATGAGCAGGGGTATAACATACACGTTTCAGATATGAATGCGGAAAACCGACCAGCTTCGCAAAAGTCTAACGATTCCGGCGATATATCGTCACCGATTTTTGCCAAGAAAGAAATCATACAGCTATCGAAGCCAAGTTTACAGCCTCGATACTCGCGCACGACACTAAGAAATTCATCCATTTCGCAGTTGTCACGCAAACAAAGTGTGTTTGCATTATTGTTTGGCTTGTAGCTTAGAAAAACGACCGCACTCACCTTGCTCAGCAACTGGTTTTCATAACGTAGCAAGTAAGATGCAGCTTTGAGGCTCTCCTGATTCAGGAGATAGTGAATGTTGACCTTAATTCCTCTGGCATAACACTGCTCAACAGCATTGATAGCAACACCATATGGTTCGTACCAACTGATTGCAACCGCTCCACAATACTCTTTCGCCGCATCGTAAATATAGTCCATCATATATTGCCCATTTGTTGTGAAGGACGGAATGATATTGTGCGCCCGTGTCATTCGCAATATCTCAACAAACTGCGGATGCTGATTAGGATTTCCACCGCCAAGCGCAACTTGCGTAACTCCAACAGCTTCCGCTTGCATAATGACTTTCTCATATTCTGGTAATGAAATATGCTTACCTTCTGTATTTGAAGACCTGTAGCAGAAGCTGCAACCTTTTTCACAGTAGTTTGTTATGGAGATATCGAGAAGTTCAGGACCGCGTACATTCCAATATGGCTCTTTATCCTCTGTCGGCACACGCAGCATTATCCCATTCTCTCTGTCGAATAAGAGGATATACCCACTTTCACGATACTGTCGAACGAGAACGCTGCCCATTACCAGCCGCCAATCCTTCCGTTAAAGTAAATATCGTCATCGCACACTAAAAAGCTCTCCATGCAGAAAAAAACTTCGGCAGCAGAGCTTCCATCTGAATCCAATTCTCCGTAGAACACTAACCGGTCATCTGCCAGAAGCTTTTCAACTATTTCGATTGTCTCCTCCTCAAACCTTCTGTCCCTTAGAAAGGCACTTACAGATTCGTTTTTAGGATCATAGTCTTTCATAGCTTTTCTGATATCTGATTTACTACTTTCGATGGCTTCGAATAACTGTTGGAACACCAAGTTCATTGATGATTCCCCTTCAATGCCAATGGCTCTAAGGAAATTCGGCTCATCCCATTTCGCCCGTAAGGAAATGATGAAAGAAGTAGATGAACTGTTTGTCACGAAATCCTGCCGTATCTTCATAACGAAATCTCCTCAAATACCTGATTGATCGTGTTTATGCCACTCTCCTCATAGCTTAAGAAGTTAATAATGTTATAGTTAGCAAGTTCAGGCTGCAGTTCCAGTATTGTGTCATCGGGCGATAGCTCGAATATTTTTAGGATTTTTAAGTCCAAGAGTTCTTTATGATACAAGAATTGTTCAAAGGATTCATACTCCTGCTCATAATAATCATAATACTCTCGCTTCAAATCTCTTGCATACAGAAATAAATCACGAAATATTCGCTTGGAATATTGTTCAGCAAAGGAACCCATTCGCATTCCTAGCTTCTTGTCCAGGCAAGACTCTATCAGCTGCAATGTTACGCCACTATTTGCTTTGAAATAGTACTGCTCTCCAATTTTAAACATATTCATGCCATTGTCCCCCAGCAATTATATCAGCGACCATCTGTGCAAAACCTGATATGTCCTGACCGAAACCGTTTTCTGCGTTTAATCGCTTAATCTCATCGTCATATTCGTCGCCTCGTTCAACCTTCAACAACCCCTGAAGAACATCCTTCACATTACCCTTTATCAAGCTACTCTCATGACAGTTCATTTCCTGTAGGAGCATGATAGCACCACTTGGGAACAACTGGTACAGTTTATCCCAAAGTGCCTGAGCATGCTTCGAGGCAAGTTCGTACAGATAAACAACCATACGAAATAGCTCCAAGCGCGTCGAGACCCGGTCGTAGTCCTCGATATGCTCATGCAGGCCTTTCAACAAGTGATTAAATGGAAATGCCGTCTTCTGGCCTAACTGTTCTCTTCCATACTTATCTTTCTTTGTTGGGCTAAACAATGTATTTATGAATCTGGAATATCGATCAAGTTCTCCAGTAAGTCCGTCAAGCACTTCGAATAGCAGCTTTATATTTACTCCGGTAAAGCATTCGCAATCGTATTTGAATAGTATGTGTCGCACAACAGTATACATATGCTCGCGATTCTCAAGCATTTGCGCTTTCCATAAAGCTGCGTCAGCTTCGGAGATGTACTGATCCTCAATGTCCCAGATATATTCCCAGTAGAGTTCATTGTATTCATCAAGTTCTTTGACGATTGGGAGGAGTTTATCCCGATACTTGGTCTTTGACAAGTAAAATATATATTTCTGCACACCTTCGCAAATCGTCAGATTCTCTTGCTGCATCTCTTTCCAGAAACCCAAGAAGTCCTCGCGTCTATGATAGTTTGAAAGCAGATAATTTGTCAGGCAGAAATCTCTGAACTCGTCAAAAGTGAAACTAATAACCGCACTGTTGCGTTGAACTATACCTTTCTCGACAATTGCTTCATCTTTAAAAATAACCTCGTTTTGAAGCATACGATTAAGAAGCTGCTGCTGCTCTCTATTAAAAGCGGTGAGCGGAACATGGGAATATGTTTTACATTCGATCATGTGTTTACAAATATGTTCCAAAAGTGAGTCGAGCAACTCAGTAGCATCAACTAATTCGTCATATTGTTGGTATTCTTGCGCTTTTATACTGAGATACTGACTGAAGACGTCGTATTTGTATACGTCATACATATAGACTTGCTGCTTGTTTTCATTCACTTCACTGAAGAATCGAAGCAGGAGCACGTCATTCGTAAGCATCTCATAAACCCTCTGAGTAAGGGTATTCCATCTGATGCCTATGTTGAAGAAGTTCAGATATCCGTGAAAAATGCGTTCCTTAAATCCGTCATCTGTCCTTTCCATGTCAAGATGCTGGAAAGGAATCTGCTCTCCAGCTCGTAAGAGGCCACCAAACCGTTCTTCCAACAGTTCCTTGCGTGTGGACATAATTACCTTGAGATATGGAAGGTTATTGCATTCGTCCAGAAAGTTGCGCATACAATCACCAAAAGCCGGAACTATTGTGTTCTCGTTCAGTCCGTCAATAACGATAACTAATGGTCTACCTGTTTTCTTCCATGTATGGTCTAAAACCTGACTGACATACGCATCATCATATTGACCCCTAACACTTAACGTATGTTTAATTAAACGTAAAGGATCCTCACGTATCTCGTTTGCGTTAAGATATAAAACGATATATCCCTTTTTCAAAAGGAAATTTTCAGTGAAATCACACAGGAAGTTAGTCTTTCCCTGCCCCGCACGTTTGGTTAACAGGACATAGCGTTGGCGAGCAAAATCTACCAGTTCCCGCTGATTCTCAAGGTAATATCGCATCGAGTAGTTAATCGTACTTTGAAAATGAAAATACCGCTCAATACCTAAGTCCTTAATCTCACCACGCTCACGACAAGTATTTAATGTTTCGGTTGCACAAGATAGTAAGTTTGAGAGCGTGTTTGTCACGGTTTCCAACTCATCGTGAGAAAAATCAGTTGACAAACTGGAGAAATCAATTTCCGGTATCGCCATCTCTGTTAAATATCTATTTATTGCCGAGAAATCCAAACACTTGCTATCAAGAATTGCCTTTTTCACAAACAAGTGAGGGTCGGCAAAATAACGTAATTGCTCTTTATACTGTCCTTCTTCTACAAAGATATCTGGGATATACTTGCGGCTTCGTTTATTCACCTCAACTTGGTTGCGCGAAAACGACTGGCTTTCATCACGGATCAGCATTTCGTACTCGTTGGACTGTAAATTTCCCTCGTAAAGCAGTTCGTGGAACATCTCAACGGAAGCCATCTGTATGCCAAGAACGCCGCTGACGTTTGAAGATTGTATCTGTAAAATGCCCACAATTCGTCCACGGGATTGAACAGGTGCTCCAGACAACCCATCATAACTCCCCGACCAGCCACTCTCGATTGAAGATAGATAGTGATCCCATCTTGTATCGTCCGTTTCAGAATATATAATTCCACTCCCAGTCATATGGTGTTCATTTTGCCCTTCTGTGATATAACCGTTTACCGCCCATAAAGTCTGGCGATTATGAATCTCATCAACAGAAAAGATATCCGCTGCCGCGAAAGCAAGAGTCTGTTCTGAAAATAGGATGGCTACTGCATCATTTTTTTGAACTATGGACAATGGGATTTCTTCTTCATTTGCCACCACAGTATGCTGATCTCCACAGACTACGTGTGTGGCAGTTACTATCCTTTCGCTGCTGATTACGATACCAGTACCATAGCGAATGCACTCGCCCTCTTTGTATGACCTGAGCTTGACTATGAAGTTATCCAACTTGTTCTCTCCTTAAAAAGACTTCCCTCTCCCCGAACTGAGCCACAAATCCATATTTTTTTTGCATGGCGAGCAATAGTGACTTTCTATTGATATCATAATTATGATGCAGTGTGCGATTTCCTGCGAGTATTGCTTGAGCTAAGAGTTCATCCTCAGGATGACGACAATTCTGACCTCCATTGGTAGATATTAAGAGGATGTCCCCTTTGCTTTTTGCGAGTAAAGCAGTGTTTGGCTTTGTCGTTCCGTGGTGTGAAAGCTTGATCAAATGATAGTGCGGTGCAATAATATCTGCCCAGTCAGCACTTTCAGCATCTCCGCAAAATAGCATTTTTATCCCCTTGTATACAATTTCTATGACAATGGATGCACGATTAATCTCGTTCATCTGTGCCATCGAAGACGTGCCGATCCAGCTCTTTAACCGCTCACCCGGCGCTGCTATTTCCCGTTCGCAAATGGGGTAATCACTTTGTATAAGTACCTGCATCAACTCAAGCAACTTTCCGAACGCCTCGTCTTTAATTATCTTATAATCGGTGCCAAAGCTGCGAATCATCTCGACATCCAATCTGCATGCCAGTTTATCAAGCTGTTTGTCAGTTGGCCCCAGAACATATATCAGGCAATCCCCAATCGATATGCCAGAAGACAAAACAGCCTCTCTATCTCTACCAAGTCTACGTACAACTCTATCTGCAAACTGCTGGTTCAGATGATAACCGTTCTTTGCGCAAAGTTGCTCAAAGTCCATGCTCTGGCTGGCAGATATTAGTCCGTTATCTCCCTTGTTCTGCATTCGCAATTCCTTAAGCAGAGTATCTCTTTGCTTTAGCGTTGTAGCTCTCAGATTCGTTGCTCGCCTTGTATCAAACTCTGGACGCTTAAATAGAGTATTGAAAAAACCGTTAAACCATATATTGTCGATGGGGATTATCTTTGAGTTGTCGGCTTTTCCGTTTTCTGCAATCAGGCGTATTGCTCCCTCAATATGATCCTGATCAATGTGTGTAACAAGCAGCAAGATGACTCGACATCCTTTTTCACGCAAGCGGAGCAGAAGCGGTCTTAACTCATGCTCATATGTTGTCGCATAACCACTATCAATAATGATGCAGTTTTTGTTATCGAACTCCAACACGAAGCAGTCACCCGACCTAGCCGGAAGAAAATGCACGATACACTCCATCTACGTATCTCCCTGTCTCCCTGTCTCACTTATCATCAATTACTCTTATCAAGTCGTTCGTCCAGGCAATTGCCTCATCAGTCTTTTGAAGCACGTCAAGTCCACGCATCTGGCTTTCATATAACGTATCCCAGCCATCGCCTTTTGTTAATTTGGGCGGCCAAGCCTGTTGTTTCCGAAATGCAAACAGTCGTTTGCACACGTTTTTTGTTAACGGATAGTCGATCTGCTCGTTCTTTATTATTACTTGCAGGTCGATCATATCGTGCGCGCGTTCGCTTCCCGCAGCACTAAGAGCATGAAGCTTTTGAGCAATTTGGTGGTGCATTTGTAACAACGCAACGGGGTTAGGCGCAGGAAAACCGAGTTTCTCAAATAAAGCGACGATTTCTTGTGATATATAATAGTCATAAGTTTCCGTATCGCCAATTTCATCATGCCCGATTTCAAGCGGGACAGTAAGCCAGGATTTTCCTTTGTATGTAAGCTTAATCTCAAACGGTTGCATTATATACTCCCCAGGGATGCCCTTTGGCTTCGCGGGTTCTTTTCTGACTACTCTGCCAGTGAATCCATTCCACCCATTATCCAAAGCTGCGTTCAATTGCTCCAAGTAAACGCTCAGCTCGTCTGCTCTCGCTGTATCAAGGTCGCGGGTAAACCTTGTTGTTTTGTCACCATACCGTAGCTTCAAAGCACTCCCGCCTTTTACTACACCTTTAGGCAAAAGCTGCCCGATAATAGTGTTAGCAATCAGCGTCCGAACTTGAAGTTGATTTCCATCAGCCCCAAATATGCGATCTATAGAAATATCTAGATTTCTCCTGCTGTTTGGAATCTTTTCGCTCATAGCAGTTCTGTCCTCGCAGTTCTAGCTTCCGCTTCCGAAATCAGCCCTTGTCTTTCAGCCTCACGGACCGCCTCAATAAGTCGGTCAGTCATAATACGGCTTTTGCATACAAGTATTGCTTCAAAAACACTTTGCGAAGGTATCCCTTCATACTCGGTCTCATCGAGGGTCGCTCCAGGATAAATGACTTCAATGTATGTCGGAAGTTTTTTTCTAATCCTGTTTTTTGCTGCAATGTAAATGACAGCAGGATTGACCAGCGCAAGCCCGTGCATAGCCAATACTGACTCCCCGTAGATTACGGCGCCACTGCCGACCAAGGTAACAGCTTCCGCAAACTTGTCGTACGGCGTCGGTATGTAGTGTACAATCCTATATACGCCATGTCCAAGCCTCCGTAGTCGACCGCGATGTGCAAGCTTAACCAGCTCAACGTTTGGGATACCGATAGTCTTTGCCTCGCATGAGGTTATTAAACCGTAGTTATCAGCGGCATTTTCATAAATCATGTCATAGTTTTTCATGGCAATACTATACCAAAAACAGTATACTTTTGCAACCCTTTTATTGTGCTTTCTCATATTATCATTCTAGCAACAAATCAAAATGAACCCTGCCGTCATTGAAAATAGACACCCTGCTGACAAATCGGTCTATATGCTCAGTTGTCAATATAAGCATTTCCTCAAAAACACTTAACAAGCGCATAGATTCCTCTTTGTGCTTTCTTGAACGCTCATCATCGTTTAACAATCGCTGTAGGTAGGACGCACGATGCTTCATTTCCTCCATTTTGATTTGGTGCGCTCTTCTACGTTCCGTATAATCCGTCTGACTGATAGTGCCGGTCACGAAACTCTCATATAGGCTTCGAAAGAGGTTTTCCATGTTGGACATTTCCGTGCCCAAAAAACGAAGCTCAGAAATAATTCCCGCGACATTGATTGGCCTGTCCTGTTGTCCTAGGGACTCATTTATTAACTTTATCAATTGCAGTGAAAGTGCGTCACTGATTATGTCTTCGCGAATGCGGCTGCCTTGGCACGAACCTGGTGCAGTTCGGTTGGAGATGCAATGGAATGAGTAATTCTTATGATTCTTTCTTCTCTCCATGCGACCGCCGCAGTGGGCGCAGAATATCTTCCCCTTATATATATTTGTTGAGTACTGGACTTTCGGCTTGTCCTTAGCGTTTCCATGCCTCTCTTGCCTGATTTTCTTAACTGTTTGAAAAAGTTCAATGGATACTATATCCTCATGTGCCTCGTTAGCATATATCCATTCATCGCATGGAGCCGGTTTGCGTTGAAAGTTTTTCGTCTTAGTTTTTCCTTGAATCAATCGACCAACGTATATCCCATTTTCGAGGATTTTTTCGACCGTCCGGGCATACCATCGGCCAGCGTCTACAGGATTCTGACTAGTTTCGGTGTTCATAATTTTCTTGTGATCCCCCGGCGATGCAATGCCCTCTTTATTTAGAGAGCGGGCTATTTCGTTCGTACTTGTTCCCTCTGCGGCCAACTTAAAAATCGCAACCACGGTACCAGAAGCGGACTTGTCCACTATCAGTTTGCGGTGATTATCTGGCGATCTCATGTAACCGTATGGAGGGTTCCCACCAACAAACACGCCATCTCTCATTGCCTGCCGTGCTTGAGACCGCCTCTTGCGTCCGATATCCAGAGCGTAGGCCTCATTGACAAGATTCATAAGAGGGAGCGAAATGTCCCCGTCATATGTATCTGTATCATAGTTGTCAGTTATGGAAATCAGACGCACCCCAAGCACAGGGAAAACCTTCTCGATATAGTAGCCGGTGTCTATCATATTCCTGCCAAAACGGGACAAATCCTTCACCATTATGCAACTTATCAGCCCTGTTTCAGCATCGCTCATCATTCTATGGAAACCCGGACGGTCAAAGGTAGTCCCGGAAACGTTCAAATCGGCATAGAAATCGTAGAGTTCAAATTCTGAATGCTCTTCAACGTAGTTTGATATAATGGCTTTTTGAGCCTCTATGGAGTCCCCCTTTTTTGCGCGGTCATCTACAGACAGACGAACATACGCGCCTGTTTGGATCAGCGCGGGTTTAATCTGCGAAAGGTCGAACTGGTTGTTGTGTTTTCGGCTCTTTCTTGCCACTTTGATGACCTCCCGATGATAAATACCTAATTGCCTGCTCATACTCATGTTGGTTGACGAACTCTACGGCAATCTCTCGTTTTCCTACGACACGAATGCAATTAATCATTTGGGCAACCGCATACCTGTCCAACTCCTCCATATCAATGAATTTTAGGAAATTACCCGTCCATTCAAGCTCATCGGCAAGCCCCTGTTCTATGTTTTTCGACTTATTTCGCAAAACGCCGACTTCCGCACAAAGACGGGCTATTTCGCCATCATAGTAATCCTGTAGTCCGAGTAGCTCTTCTTCGTCAATTATGCCATAAGCCATACTAACATGAAGATGTATTCTAAATCGCTGCAATTCTTGAATGCTTTGGTTACGTATGGCTATCTTCCGGACGTAATCATGGTTCACCAGTTCGTTAATGTTGTTTGCTGAGAGTTGTTTTGACAATACGTGTATGTGACCGATCCGCTCTTTGACCTGCTTAGTCACTAACTCATATAAATCCTGCTCACTAATCATAGATAATGAACGGCATCCATTGCTTTTTGTGGTCGTGCAATAATAGTAGATGTATTGCCGCCCGGAATGGCGAACAGTTTTCCGAGTTATGCTGCCGCCACAGTGCCCGCAGACAAGCAGTCCCGAAAAGACATATACTTTGTTATGGTCAGGGGCTTTGCGTGTATCAAGCGTTAAAAGTCTTTGCACCGTCTCATAATCATGCCTTGTTATTATGGCTGTATGCACGTTTTCTGTCTTTACCCATTCGCATTCTTGCAGGCGCAGCAGATCCCTTGTTTTATAGCTCTTTCTGCGCTGCCGTCCTTGGACGAGGGTTCCCGTGTAATTTTCATCCCGCAAAATCCGCAAAATCGTTGTTGCACTCCAGCGTGGATCGCTGTTGTCCGCAAAGCCGCCTGTTGGATGCAGTATATCATGTTTTCTTTTGTATGCGATTGGCGACAATATGCATGAGCTGTTAAGCTCAGCAGCAATGCCAGCGGCGCTCATGCCCTGCAATTTC
>Ga0123353_10012083_pt1 | contig 12234 bp, 7 predicted proteins | sample TergutLab28metaG_3_FD_92763 | JGI IMG/M metagenome (GOLD analysis project Ga0123353, IMG submission 92763) | Labiotermes labralis P3 segment gut microbial communities from Petit-Saut dam, French Guiana - Lab288 P3 | ecosystem: Host-associated > Arthropoda: Insects > Digestive system > Gut ... | reverse complement strand
CGCAACAATCAACGAAGCCCAGCCGGGTGCCGTATTCCCGATCAAAAACACTTCGCCCAAAACGTAAGCCGCATAACAAATGCTCATTGCCGCAACAATCAGTCCACAAGCCGTGATCCATCGAAGCGGCAACACCGAAAAACTGGTAATCCCCTCCAATGCAAAACGCACCATCTTGGCAAGCGAAAACTTTGATTGACCAGCAAAGCGTGGTGCCGCCGTGAAGGGAATGCTGGTCTGCCGAAAACCGAGCCAACGAATCATCCCACGAATAAAACGGACATTCTCCGGCATCGCATTGAATTGGTCCAGGACAGTGCGGTCCAACAGACGAAAATCGGAAGCCCCCGGTTCCAGTTTCGTATCTGACAGAACATTGAGCGTCCGATAGAACAGATTCGAGGATGTCCGTTTGAACCAGCCGATTTCATTTCCGTAACTCCGAACGGTGTACACAACCCCGAAACCTTCTTTCCACTTGGCAACCATTTGCGGGATCAATGCGGGCGGATGCTGCAAATCTGCATCCATCACGATGACGGCATCCCCCTTAGCATATTGCATACCGGCAGTAATTGCCAGTTGATGACCGAAATTTCGGGAAAACCGCAAAATCTTAATCCGCGGCTCGTCTGCGTGAAGCGTTTGCAGGATTTCCCAAGTGCCGTCGCTACTTCCGTCGTCCACGAGCACGATTTCCCAGGCATCGGTCAACCGATTGAGTTCTGCGGCAACGGCATCAGTGAAGGAACGAATACCGTCGGCTTCATTGAATACCGGAGCAACAACGGAAATGAGCGGGGTTGCCCGCCACCTGTTAAGATGGGGGGGGGGATGCATAAAATACGATGTTTGGCAGTACGTCGTCAATGATGGCAATGGTAACGATAAACGAAGAACGATGCAAGAGCGGTTTTTTGCTGTCACAAGAGCCGAAAATTCCTGCGAAGTAGAACGGAATCGCCGTACCTACACTTGAAACGGAGTGTAAATGGTTTTTTCTTTTTTTTTGACGAGTGGTCACTGGAGTCCATTCACGGCGGGCTCTGTTGGGTGTATCAGTGTGAGCGTTCCCCAAAGGCTGGGGTCTTGATCGTGCGGGAGCGGTGGGGAGATAAGAAAATAACTGTTGCCGAACTCCCTGTCCATCACGGCGAAGTGAAAACCGAGATTCGGGTACTCACTCGGATCAAAACCAGTCAAAATTTTGCCGGGCAGAAAAACATGGAGGCGATAGCCGTCCGCCACGACATGACTCTGCATTTTAATTTGAGCCAAATCAATCGAATTCGGATGTTCTTTGGCACGGTGGATCGGGAGCCAAAATGACGTAGGGTGCGTTTGATCCCGTCCACCGCCGATGGGCATAAACAACAGGCGATGGCAAAACCGAGATGCCCGATGGATGTCCTTAATGTCCCTAGTGTCGAGGCAAATTTGGATGCCGTCGCTTTCATCCGGCTGAGAGGAGCGGCACCAGAGGGATTGCGTTTTTCCGGCAACGGCAAGTGAAAAGAACAAGCCGTTCTCATTCCAACCGATGCGGAAATCGTGGGGCAATTTGTCTCGCAGATCGGTATTTTCCATCTGGTTGACGTTCGGCAGTCGATATGTTTCGTCGAGCACCGCAGTACCGGCGGCAACATATTCACAGGGAAAGCGGAACCGATAGAGGAAAGGTTTGGAGAACATGTCAATCATTGTAAGCGCAAGAACCGAACGGCGTAAGCCCCCCGGTGATGTGCCGAGAAAGTTGTCCGTTGGGCAACTGCGGGGTGCATGCAATCCAGTTACGCGATTGGGGAAAACAGGTTGGGAAAGATAGGTGGAATGAGTAAGATGGTTACTCAACCCATTCATTCCCACCTTGTTCACGGCGACTGCGGGAGTTTAGCCGCCTCACCCAGTGAGACGCACGAACCTAAATCTTTCCCTGGGCTTTCAAAAAATCGATCACTTCTGTAGCGAGTTGTTCCGGCGTTTTTGCTCCGCCGTTGAGAACGAGTTCCGGCGTGAGCGGTGCCTCATACGGATCATCAATGCCGGTGAAACCTTTGAGTTCTCCTGCCCGCGCCTTCTTGTACAGTCCCTTCGGATCACGTTGTTCGCAAACCTCAATCGGCGTGTCAACAAAAATTTCGATAAAATCTCCCACCGGCAATGACTGGCGAACTCGATCCCGGTCGATCCGATACGGACTGATAAACGCCGTGATCGCAACGAGTCCGGCTTCGGAAAACAACTTCGCCACTGCTCCGACTCGGCGGATGTTCTCCTCCCGATCTTGAGCGGAAAAGGCGAGTCCGAAACGTTTAGCAAACTCTTCGCCGTGAATGTCTTTGAGCATTCCTGCCCCGGCATTGAGTCCGTGCCGAACGTTGTCGCCGTCGAGGACAAAACTGTGTTTTCCTTCTCGGTGAAGCAGGTGATCGACGACATTTGCGACCGTGCTTTTGCCAGAAGCACTCAACCCGGTGAACCAAAGGACACATCCTTTGTTGCCGTTGAGCGTTTCTTTTTCCTGCCGTGAAACGGCGTGTTCGTGCCAATAGACTTCGACGTTAGACATTGTGTGTATGTAAGGGTAAAACTCTTCCTGCATTGTCGCAGATAGCGGGCTTTTGGCAAGAGGGTAGAAAGAACGGACGGACGTTAGCGTTCCAGTATTTAGCCGGTACTCCGCGCTGAACCATTGGCGATGAAACGGTGGGGAAAGACCTTTTTCGGGGACGACAAGGTACCCGAAATCCCAATATTTTTGTAACATTCGGAACCCCGAATGAAGGGGGCAAAAACCCGTGCCGTTTTTGGCTTTACGCCAAGTACCGGACCCCGGACTTGAACCGGGACACCCGTGAGGGCGGGGGATTTTGAATCCCCTGCGTCTGCCATTCCGCCAGTCCGGCATCTGAACAGCGGTGACTCTATCATATATTTTTTTTACGTCAAGCCCTGTGTGTTCAAAATCGCATCCATGCTGGAAAGCAAGTGTTGAAAACACTAATTTTCAGTTGAACACACCAATGTTCAATCGCATCCAGTGTGCAATTTCGCGCGTGTTTCCACTACCCTACAGCGTGTCTTTTTTTTGTCTATTGATCTACATTTTTGTCCTGTTTTTCGCAGAAGCCTGCGGCGTTTCGTAACACTGCTTTGCTGACCAACTGGTAGCCCTTCCCCCTGATGTTCTTGATTTCATAAGGAAAACCGGGATGTTCTTTCATGTTTTTCCTGGCTCGACCAATGATTTGCCGTAATGCACTGCCATTTGCATCAATGTCATTCTCTTCTGGAAGCAATAACATCACGTCCTGCCGGATGTTTTTACGGGAAAGTATGCATTTGGGTGCTTTCAAGAATTCCATCAGAAGCCGTCTGGTTTCGTCGGAAAACATTGAAACGTCGACTGGCTTTGTGTCTTCCGCTTTCGACAGAATTTTCTTGTCCTGTTGGTCGAGACCAGCAAGACGTGTCAGTATCCATTGCCGCTCTACGTTGTTCGCAAGCAACAGGGCGACATCTTCCGATGAGAACATCAACATGGCAGTCATGGGGTAATTTTGTTCTTTATGTTTAGGAGAGGTAAGTGAGCGAACTTTGTAATGGTTGCATTCCGTTAGAGATACACCGTTCGGCAGAATGGGAGCCTGACTTTTTCTTCTTTGTGCCCTTCGTGCGCCCTTTGTGTCCTTCGTGGTAAAGCCACACACAAAGGGCGCAAAGAACGCACGAAGGACACAAAGTTTCTACGAACGATGTATTCCTAACAGAATGCGATTCTCGAAGTGTGTAAAACGAGCGTATACGCAACTTTTACGCTCTGGTTATTCAGGAAAGAGGACCAAGACCTCCGAACGAAAAATGACCTCCGAACGAGAAATTAAGAAAGGGGTGAAGCACGCAACAGCCCCGGCAGACTTGTCAATCGGACAAGTCCAAACATGCTCATGGGTTGAAAAACTGAGTAATCTACGAACATTATTCTACGCAATCATTTTACGCAATGATCGGAAAGCACATAGCACCACGTCACTGATTGTACCACACGCCACTAATCGTACCGCGCTTTCTGGAATTTTCAAGAGGAGCCCCAACCAGTCGTTAACCCCCGCTGGGGCAAGATGCAAAACGTCCACCCGGCACAAAATCCTGCTATAATGGTCGTATGAGTATTTCCCATCCTTCGGCGATTGCACAATCCGAGGTGCAAATCCGTGCCTTACTTAACGAAATTGCGCAACTTTCCAACAATGACATTCCACCGGACGAATTTCACGCCGAGTTTCTCCGCCGAGTCGTTGCCGCCCTCGGTGCAGTCGGGGGAGCACTCTGGATTTTAGACGGAAACGCCCTTGCACTTGCCTATCAGATCAACTTCAAGGAACTCCACCTACCGGAAGGAGACACGAAGCATGCCCGCTTGCTGAGCCAACTCCTGCACAGTCCCGATACCGGCACGCTATTGCCGCCGCACTCCGGAACGGAAGGGGGCAGTGTTGATAGAGATAGGGACGCGGGTAATCCGACCGACGCCCTTTTGATCTGCTGCCCTATTCGCACCGAATTGGAAACCGTCGGGCTCGTGGAAATCATTCACCGTCCCGATGCCCCCGTTGCCGTCCAAAATAGTTTCGTGCTGTTCCTTGCTCAATCTTGCCGATTTGCGACCGATTATTACAAGAATCGGCAACTTCGGCACTTCGGCGAACGGCAACATCTTTGGACAGCACTCGAAGACTTTACCCGGACGATTCACCAAAGCCTTGAACCGAAACAAACGGCGTATACTGTTGCCAACGAAGGTCGCCGACTAATCGGTTGCGACCGGGTCAGTGTCGCGTTGCGGAGCGGCAGTGTTTGTCCGATATCGGCAGTCAGCGGGCAAGACATTGTCAACAAGCGTTCAACGACGGTACGGCTTCTCAGCAGGCTAGCAACTGCCGTGCTTAAGGCGGGAGAGCCGATTTGGTACAGCGGCGACACCGCCGACTTTCCGCCGCAGATCGAACGGGCAATCGAAAAGTACGTGGATGAATCGCACAGCAAAATGATTGCGGTGCATCCTCTTTTCTCCGCCGAGAAGGAAAATAAGGAGGAAGACAACAAGCCAGGAAAGAAACGCCAACAAAAACGTCCGTTCGGTGTGCTCATCGTTGAGCAGATCACAGACAGCCAAATCACGGAGCGGACACGCAAGCGGATCGACACCGTTGCCGAACACGCGGGCAGTGCGCTCGGCAATGCATTGGAGCACCAAAGTATTTTTCTGTTGCCGCTCTGGAAACTTTTGGGCAAGTCGAAAAAACTGGTTTCCGGCGAGATGTTGCCGAAAACGATTGCCGTTACTACATTGATTGTTGCATTGCTTGCCGTGCTGTTGTTTATGCCGTGGAAGTTTCAAATGCACTGCACCGGCAAGTTGGAACCGATCCTTCGGCAGCGGGTTTATTCGCCGCTCGATGCGGAAATCAAGCAACTTTTTGTCGATCACGGTACACCGGTGGTGGGACCCGCAGATGGGTATCGGGGAACAACGTTGGTGGAACTCCGCAGTCCAGATTTGGAAGAACGAGAGATTCAATTACGCGGAGAAGAACGGACAATTTTGGAACAGATTGATTCACATGCCCGAATGTTGCTCGAATCGGGATTGAATGATTACCAACGTGCCGAACTGTTGGGAAAACAACGTTTGGCACAGAATCAACTCGAAACGGTGCAGCACAAATTGCACAATTTTACGCAGTGGCAGAAGCCGGATTTGTATATCACATCGCCGAGAGACGGGGTGGTCGTTTCGTTGGATGTGCGTCGCCGACTCACGGAAAAGTTGCCAATAAGCAGGATGCAGTACGTGATGGAAATTGCCAACTTGGAGGGTCCGTGGCAGTTGGAACTCCTGATGCCGGAAAAACAGATGGGATACATCACGGAGCAACTGCGAAAGAATCCCGACAAGCCATTGCAGGTTGAATTTAGACTGGCAACGGATGCTACAACAACGTATTACGGTACCGTTACGAAGGATCAGATTCATCTCCGTGCAGAAGTTCGGTCGGATACCGGGGGACCAGAGAGTGCCGTGAATACGGTGGCAATCAAGGTTGCGTTGGACGAGGGCATTCAAGAGGCGTTGGTTGATTTGGAGGCATTGCGACCAGGAGCGGCGGTCAGTGCGAGGATCGACTGCGGCACCCGACCGTTGGGTTACGTACTGTTCTACGAAGTAATCGCCTTCGTGCAAAAGAATGTTTTGTTTCGGTGGTTTTGAGGTATAATGAGGCGGACAACCGTTTACCTAATTTTCTCCATGCTCTCCAATCCAGATGCCGTCCGAAGCGAAATTCTGAAAATCGTAACCCAGCCGGGCTACAAACCGCTGAAGCCGAAGAAGTTTTTGGCTCCCCTCGGACTTACCTCCGATGACTCCCGGCCACTGCGGTTGCTCATCCGTGAAATGGTCGCCAAAGGGGAAATTGCTTACGGGCAGGGGCATTATGTGATGCCCATTATAGACGGCAGACGGCAGACGGCAGACGGTAGCAGAGGTGCTGTCACACCGCTTGCGTCTGCTGCCGTCTGCCGTCTGCCGTCTGCAAACTTCATTATAGGACGTTTTCAACGCCGTCCCTCCGGCATTGGCTTTGTCCGTCCCCGGTCTGCTTCCGATGATGGCACGCCCGGCAATGATATTTTCGTTCCCGCCTTTTGGTCCCGCGATGCCGCCTCCGGGGACACCGTTGCCGTTGTGCTCATGGAACAGCGTCCCAAAGATGATTATGGCAAAAGTACCAAAACTAAAAAGGGGAAGCGACGCACCGATGACGACCAGGAAGAACGCGGTCCCCGAGGACGAGTCGTCGAAATCCTTGAGCGGGCATCGAATCGCTTCGTCGGCACATACAACGTCGAACACGGTTGGGGATACATCAATGTCGATGGTTCGATTTACAAGCGAATGATCCCGCTCGGCGATGCGTCGGCAAGTTCCGCCCGATCCGGCGATAAAATTGTCGTCGAAATGGTGCGGTATCCCACGCCGTACAACGATGGCGAGGCGGTCATTGTCGAAGTTCTCGGCGCACACGGCGTGCCTGGTCTCGATACGCTTCTCGTCATGCGGCAATTCGATTTGCCGGAGCAATTTAGTGAGGCAACGCTGACTGCCACCCGAAAGGAAGTCGAAAAGTTCTTCAAGCAACTTCCCGACGACGAAACAAAAGCCGGAATGGAGCAGCGCGCAATGACGGATATTGCCAAGGCACTCAAAAAAATGAAACGCCTCGACCTGACCGAAGAGACCATCATCACGATTGACCCCGCCGATGCGAAGGACTTTGACGATGCCCTTTCGCTCGAAAAACTGGACAACGGCAACTGGCGGCTCGGCGTTCATATTGCGGATGTCGCGCATTTCGTACCGAAAAACTCGGCGATTGACAAAGAAGCCATCAGCCGGGCAACCAGTGTGTACTTGCCGGATAAGGTGATTCCCATGCTACCGGAAGTGTTGTCGAATGCACTGGCTTCGTTGCAGCCGGACAAGATTCGTTTTGCCAAGTCGGTCTTCATTGAATTTACGCCGGAAGGCACGCGAATGCACACCGAGTTTTATCGTGCTGCCATCAAGAGCAAACAGCGATTCAACTACACGGAAGTCCAAGATTTTTTCGACAATCCCCAAAAGTACCAACGGAAATGGAAGTCGGAAATCCGGGACTTACTCTCGAACCTTTTGGAACTGATGCGAGTCTTACGACAGAAACGATTTGATCGCGGATCATTAGAAATGGACTTGCCCGAAACGAAAATCGATCTGGACGACGACGGCGTGGTAACGGGAGCACATGTTTATCCCTATTACGATTCCAATCGAGTCGTTGAGGAGTGTATGCTTGCGGCAAACGAGGCGGTAGCCGAACTGCTGGCGGCAAAGTCGATACCGTTCCTTCGGCGGATTCATTCGGGACCGACTCCGCGAAAATTACAGGGGTTCACGGACTTTCTCCGGTCGCTGGACATTGCCGAATTGGATGCCGATGATTTGTATCAAGACCGTTTTGCCATCCAGCGTTTGCTCGAAGCGGTGCGGGGCACCTCGCAGGAATATGCGGTGAACTTTTCGTTGTTGCGTTCGATGCAGAAAGCGATCTACTCGCCGGACACCGAGGGGCATTATGCGTTGGCTTCGACGTGTTATTGTCATTTCACGTCGCCGATTCGTCGGTATCCCGACTTGACGGTGCATCGGTTGTTGGATGAACTCGCATCGGGCACAACGCCGCAGCCGGACTTGCGGGAATTAGTGCTACTGGGTGAGCATTGCAGCGACCGGGAACAGCGGGCGGAAAATGCGGAGCGGGAACTGAAAAAGTTGAAGTTGATCGACTACATGAGTCGGCACTTGGGGGACAAGATGGAGGCGGTGGTAACATCGGTGGAGCAGTTCGGCGTATTCGTGATGGGCTTGGAAATCCCGGCGGAAGGTTTGATCAGGATCGAGGGCTTGCACGATGACTTGTACCGATTTGAACGCAATGCCAAGATTTTGATGGGACAGCGTGCAGGGAATACTTTTCGCATTGGGGATCGTCTGTTGGTCGAAGTTGTCCGTGCCGATGCGGATGCGAGGCAGATTGACTTCCGCATGGTCAAACGTTTGAAGACGGACAAACCGACGGCACAGTTGAAAAAGGCACCTGTGCGCCGGGTGAAGGAGAAGGCAACGAAAAAGAAAAAGAAAAAATGAGGCAATGCTAGCCTTTTCATTCTGGGGTTCCTCTCGGGGTGTGAGTCAATCAGGTTGCTCGATTTTACCATAATTTACCATAAAGGACGCGACGATTCCACGAAAATCCCATCCTCGTGAGGTCAACTCCATCCTTTTACCTTTTACTCTGGTACTCCACTCTATTAAAACTCCTCCTTGTGTACAATCTTCTGCCAGTAGGTATCGAAATCGAAATGTGGTGAATTGTTGCCATCGTGGCAGGTCAAACACTGCTTCTTTGCAGCATCGCCTGCGACCGGCAAACGAATCGCCAAACGGAGACTTTTCTGCAACGCCTCATTGGAACCCATCTCGGCACGAACGTGATTCTCGTTCGGTCCATGACACGCTTCACAACTGACGTTCAACAACAACGGAGTTTCCTTTTCACTCAAAAATCCGCCTCGGTAGGGCAACAGTTCCGTTGTGTTCCAACCAACGACGTGGCACGCAATACACTCCGGGTCGAAGTCTCGGGCAGGCTTGGCAGTCTCCTGTAACGATTGCCACGCCTTTGCGTGATTTGACCGCCGCCAAACGCGGGTCTGCGTTTCATGACAATCGGCACACGCTTGCGCTCCGACGTAGTTGCCCAACGTTTCTGTGCGTGCATTTGGAATCGGTCGAATGCCCAGTCCAGACAGTCCCGACTCCTTTAACTGTTTCTGATACATCTCCATCAGTGCCAATACCGCTGGCGAACTGTCAAACCGGGCATCAAGCGGCACCCGTTCGTACCGCATCGGCGTTGTCGGATTGTCGAACAGTCCAATCGCCACGGCATAGCGTCCCTTTTCGCCGACTTCGACGATCATCGTGTTGCCGATGCGCCTCGGTTGGAGCGGCGGCTCGGCGGAAGTGTTGCTCGGCAATACAAAATCAAACCGGGCGGCAAATTGATTGAGCAACTGGTTGATTTCGTTATCCGACCCATGAATGATGAGCACCTTTCGGTCGCATCGTTCGGCATCGAGTAGCGGCAACACTTCCTGCAATTTCGCGGCGGCATTTGCCGTTACGATCTCTTCGTCGGTGATGTTTCGGAGCAATGAATCCCCCATAACAGAAACGACTCCGATCTTCATTCCCGCCTTTTCGAGAACCCGGTAGGGCTTCACGATGTCGGGCGTGAACTCCATGATGCCGACGTTTGCCGAAGTGTACCGCTTGGGATTGCCCGGCGCGTCCAACGTGTAGGGGATCAACATATCTGCCGGAAAGAGCAACTCCCGGCTTCCAATTCCGGTGGCTTGGTATCGCATCAAGCGATAGGTTGCGTCGATGACGAAATCGAATTTGAGTTCTTCCTGCTGTCCAAAGCCTTTGTTGAGATTGCCAGCATCAATCGGCAGAATGTCCCAGCCTTTGCGTTCGAGTTGTTCGAGACAAGTGTGTCGTCTGCCGAGTCCCCCCTTCATTTGATCGATCCCAGCGCAACCGCACGGTTCGATGTACCCATCGAGAAACCCGGTGAAGAAAAGGAGCAACTTGGGTTTTTCCCACCCCTCGAAAAGCGGCGGAGTTACAGTGTGCACGAGCGGAGATCGCAATCCCACTGGTTGCCCCTCTGATTGCCCTTGTGGTTGCTCTTGTCCCACGGCAAGCGACGCGGACAGAAACAGTGAAATCAGAAACAGTCGAAAAGTCATAACGGTTATCGTAACCGAAAGCGAGGAAAAAAACAAGGATGTTCACAGAGCCCACCAGGATTTAGCCGGTACTCCATACATCACCGCCAGACGCACACACAAAAGCCGGAATGGAGCGCAGCGCAATGACGGTTCTCGTCTTCCGTCATTACACCGCGCCGTCATTACACTGCGTTTCATTCCGGCTTTTGTTGTTACCTCCGCCGTCTTCGCGCCCAACCGAGTCCCGCGAGTCCCAAGCCGAGGATCGCTAGCGTTGCCGGTTCGGGGACTTCGTTGTTGCCCACATACGAAAGCGTCAACGTCAAAATGCCAGCGGCGTTGTCCCGGTTCCAATCATAACTGAAGTAATCTTCAAGTGCATCAAAGACAGACATGTCAATCGTCAAATTGGCAAGTCCTGTGATGTTGCCACTGACATCGAAGAAACTGTACTCCTTCGACCAGCCGTCATACAACGAACCGAGATCGTCGTCCCAGGTCAGACTCAACACACTGTCCCGATAAAATGTCAAGTTACCGGTCACATCCATCGAACCAAACGAATCCATGCCGAGACCAGTAGTCATCGTGCCATAGAACCGGGTTGCGGCGTTCGATTCCAATTCCAAGATGCCCCCTTTGGCAATGTCCACCGTACCGTATAACGAGATCGCCCCCGCTTGAATTCGATTGACGGTCTCATCGGTTTCGAGCGTTGCCCACTCATTGAGCGTAAAACCACCGACCGTACTGGAAGCACCATAAATCACGCTCCCATTCAAGACAAGCGAACCGTTTCCAACAGTGGTAAGTCCAGAGACCGAACTATATCGGTCAACGGCACTGTCGTAAAGCGACCCGTCGAACACCACTCTGCCGGTGTCCGTGCCCGTGCTTGCGTTGTTAATGGAGATCGTGAGACCGGTGTTGTTCGCATTGCTCGTTACTGGATCGTAGAAGGTGATACTGCGTCCCTCTTCGGCAGCGAGCGTCAAGGTGCCGCCACTAGCGACGGCAACGTGCAACGCATTGGCTTTTCCGCCGGTGCCATCGAGATTCACGCCATCGCGGTTTCCACTGAAAGTAAAATCGCCATGCCCCTCGCCGGTCCTTGCCCGAAGCGTGGTGTTTGTCCCAGAGGTATAAATCGCTCCGCCTGTACCGCTCGCCGTGTTGTCGGCAAACGTGTTCGTCCCGCCGGTAAGAGTGGTGGTTGCACCTTGACCTAAAATCGCTCCGCCCTGCGAAGAGGTCGAATTGCCGGTAAACTCGTTCGTGCCGCCGTTAATAGTGATTGTGCCGCGAATCGCGCCGCCACCTACGTTGGTCGCTGTGCTTATGATGGTGCTTCCCGCCTTATTCCCGGCAAACGTGTTTGTTCCGCCGGAAATAGTGGTAGTGCCATCAATCGCTCCGCCGTAGCCGCTGGTGGTTCCCGCCCTATTTCCGATAAACTCGTTCGTTCCGCCGGAGATATTGGTAGTGCCGTTAATCGCGCCGCCGTAGCCGTATCCGGTTCCTCCCGACGTATTGCCAGTAAAGGTGTTTACTCCATCACGGATAGTGGTGGTTCCACCGGAAATCGCTCCGCCATAATTACCGTTACCGGTCGTCGCATTTTCGGTAAATGTGTTCGTTCCACCGTTCAGATTGGTATTGCTACTGTTATAAATTGCTCCGCCCTGCGAAGTTGCCCTATTACCGGTAAACTGGGAGCGTTTTCTAAAAAGGGGCGGAATTTCTCTTGCTTTCCTTGCTGAAAATTGGCAGAATCCATTTTTCGACAGGATTTTTCATGCCCTCACCGTCTCCCCACGACAATCTTACCGCCCT
>Ga0123353_10012082_pt1 | contig 12234 bp, 8 predicted proteins | sample TergutLab28metaG_3_FD_92763 | JGI IMG/M metagenome (GOLD analysis project Ga0123353, IMG submission 92763) | Labiotermes labralis P3 segment gut microbial communities from Petit-Saut dam, French Guiana - Lab288 P3 | ecosystem: Host-associated > Arthropoda: Insects > Digestive system > Gut ... | reverse complement strand
TAACAATAAAATATATTTTAAGGAGATGAATATATGGTAATCGTTGATGCGCATACGCATGTCGGAAATTTCAGGAATGATTTCGCGCCGATCCATGCGCTTGCCGAACGCTTGAACTACGATAAGTTCGCCGTGTTGAGCCTGCAGTGCGCCGGCAGGCTGTTGCAAAACCTGACGTGCGCGCTGTGTAAGGCGATGCGTCCTAAGACGACGTACGCGTTCGGCGGGCTGGATTATCTGACGGGCCGGGACTTCGCGAGCCAGGCGGCCATGATGCGCGAGATGGGCTTCGACGGAATAAAGATGCTGGAGGGCAAGCCCACGACGCGGCGTCTGCTCGGCAACGCGCTGGACGATCCGATGTACGACGGTTTTTTTTCATACCTCGAGGAGACGGGGTTTCCGGTGCTGCTGCATATCGTAGACCCGCCGGAGTTTTGGGATAAGGACAAAGTCCCGGACTGGGCCGAAGAGCGCGGCTGGTACTACGGCGAAAACGACGTGCCGTACGGGCAGTATTACGAGGAGATCGAGCGGATGTTAAATAAGCATCCGAAGCTGAAAGCGATATTCGCGCATTTTTATTTTCTTTCGGGCGAGCCGGACAAAGCGCAAAAATTTTTAGACGACCATCCGTCCGTTTCGATCGACATAACCGCCGGGATCGAAATGTACGAGAATTTTTCGAAGGACCCGAAGTTCTGGAGGGAGTTCTTCATCAAAAACAGCGACAGGATAATTTTCGGGACGGATTCGTCCGATTCGGACCCCGACGATGGCGAACCGGCGGATTCGAAGGTGGATTTAAGCGGCTACGCCGGTATGGAGATCGATTTCGTGCGGTTCGATAAAGATTTAGAAATTTACGACAAGAAGCTGCACGGGCTCGGCCTGCCGGACGACGTATTGCAAAAAATCTTCGCGGAAAATTATTACGGATACGCGGGACGCGAACCGAAAAAGCTGAACGCGGCCGCGATCACAAACGAAGCGGAATTCTTGCGGGGGTTCATGAAAAAAGAAAAAGACGTGAACGATTTGGAATATATCGCGGAACGGTTAAAGAAGATTTTATAACGGCAAATAACGGTATCTTGACGCGAAAAATAAATAGAAGCGAGACGCGTTGTTTTATATCGAAATTATTAGCGTTGAATCATAAAAAAAATGGCCGCCCGTGTGTAAAATACGCGGGCGGTTTTATTTATTGCTCCGCCAATTAAACATTGCTCAAACTTGCTTGAATTTTGGCGCATAACATCGTCAGCTCCTCCTCATGTGCTTAGTAGCAAATTTCGTCGTCGCTTCCTCGCTCTGCTTCCAAAATTTTTAAGCAATTTTTTCGCGATATTTAATCGGCGGAGCAATAACGCGCTTCGTCGTCGCTACCTCGCTTGCTTACAAAATTTATTTAAGCGTGTTTTAACAAGAAGAGTATTATGATCATCTTATATGATGCCAAGACGGTAACCTTTCAAATGAAAAACATGTCGCATATCACCGTTTGTAATTTATTTCAACATTCGTCATTTTTTTATTCCGGATATTACGCTCATTATTTAAAACGTATAAATAAAATATATATTTACCAATAGTATTGTTATTATTTACCCGATAAATTTCATAACATTAAAATTTATTGTCATCCTCGCCGTGTAAAACGTATATAAACTTGACATAACGCACGCCAATAAATATACTCGTTATTATAAAACGAACCATCGGGACGGAGGCCGGCGATTATGATTCACCATAAAAAGGGCCGGAATATCTTCACCAGGACGAACATTACGCTCTATCTTATGTATTGCCCCGCGATCGTCTACTATTTGATCTTCTGCTACATCCCGATGATAGGGCTGGTCGTGGCCTTTGCCGATTTTCGCCCGAACGGCTTCAGGAATTGGGTGGGTTTCGACAATTTCAACTATCTGTTCAACCTTCCGTTTTTTTGGCGCGCGTTAAGGAACACGTTCAAGTTCGTCATACTCGATTATCTGATCGACTTCCCGTTCCCGATCATCTTCGCGCTCCTGTTGAACGAAGTACGCATAAAAGTCTATAAAAAAGCTGTCCAGACCGTCAGCACGCTGCCGCACTTCATATCGTGGGTCGTCGTCTCCGGCATATTCATTTCGCTGCTCTCGCCGAGCACCGGTCTCGTCAACGCCGTGATCAAGGCCCTCGGCGGGACGCCGATCTATTTCTTCGCAAAACCCGAATGGTTCCAAATGATCGTGACGCTGCTCCGCACGTGGAAGGGGGCCGGCTACAGCGCGATAATCTATTTGGCGGCGATATCCGGGATCGACCAGGAATTGTACGAAGCCGCGGTGACCGACGGCGCCGGGCGCTGGCGGCAGACGCTGCACATCACGCTGCCGGGCTTGAAGCCGGTTATCGTCATCTGTCTCGTGCTGTCTTTCGCCGGGGTGCTTAACCTGTTTGACCCGGTGTTCGTGTTCAGCGGCGACAACGCGCTGTTGACGAGCACCGGCGAAGTGCTCGACACATATATCTATAAAAACGGCGTCGTGAGCGCGAAATATTCCGTGTCCACCGCCGCCGGGCTGTTCAAGTCGGTCGTTTCGCTGATGTTCATGCTCGCGGCGAATTTTATCAGCAAGCTGCTGTCGGACGAGAAAAAAGCCGTAATCTAACGGAGGCCGTTTTTGCTTAAACGTACGAGGTCGGAGAAGGTATTCAACGTTTTCAACATCATATTTTTATTCGTATTCACGTGCCTCACGATCATACCGATGCTGTACGTGCTTAAGACGTCGCTCGAACTCGGCGGTTCGCGCGGGCTGTCGGTCTCGATACTTCCTGTGAGGCCGTCGCTCATCTTCTACAGGATGCTGATCAACAAACAAAACATCTACACTTCGTTTTTGAACACGATACGGATAACCGCCGCCGGCACGGCGCTTTCACTCGCGCTGACGAGCATGTGCGCGTTCCCGCTCTCCGTGAGGAAGCTGCCGGGCCAAAAAATCTTCACCTATATGCTGATCATACCGATGATGTTCTCAGGCGGCATCGTTCCGGGCTATTTGCTGATAAAATATCTCGGGATCATGAACACGCTGTGGTCGCTGATCATTCCGGGCTGCATCGGCGGCTGGAACATGCTGCTGATACGCAACTATTATTGGAGCGTCCCGGACAGCCTGCCGGAGTCGGCGCGCATAGACGGCGCTTCGGAATTCACGATCTACCTGCGCATCATGCTGCCGCTCTCGAAACCGGTACTGGCCGCTATTGGCCTGATCATAGGGATAGGCTATTACAATTCCTATTTTTCGGCGCTGATGTATATATCCGACGTCAGGAAATATCCGTTCCAGCTCGTCCTGCGCGAAATGATAACGCTGATCCAGAACATGGACCAGCTGATGCTTAACTCCGGGGGAAGCAGGGACCTTTTGGGCGACATCAGCACCGAGAGCGTTTCGTCGGCGATGATAATTGCGTCTGTCATTCCGATAATGTTCATTTACCCTTTCCTTCAAAAATATTTCATAAAGGGTATCATGATCGGTTCGGTTAAAGGATAGAAATATAATTTTAGGAGGAACAAGATGAAAAGAGCTTTAATATCGTTCGTATCCGTCGTAATGGCTATTACGGTCCTCGCGGGCTGCGGAGTAAAATGGTCGGGTTCGGATGAGGCGGCGGCGCCCGCCGTGAGCGGGGAACCCAAGGTCATTCAGATGACGTGGTGCCTCTATTACAGCGATGCGACCGATTTTCCGGATCTGAAGGAGCAGTTCCCGGTGGAGTTCGAAAAGCTCACCGGATATAAGCTCGATATCAACGTCCTGCCGCGCGAGGATTACTTAACCAAGCTGAACCTGCTGGCGGTCTCCGGTTCGCTGCGCGGGCTGATAAGGGGATTCTCGAACGACGACATCATGCGCTTCAAATCCGACGGGGTCATCGATTCGATGGACAGCGTACTGAACAATCCCGTGTACAAGACGTTCCCCGTCGACATGCAGGAGAAGTGCATCTACGACGGGCATCTCTGGGGCGTCCCGAACGGATACGACCCGAGCATGTTCACGCGCCACTACAGGAAGGACTGGCTCGATAACCTCGGGCTCGAGGTCCCGCGCACGATCGACGAGTTCTACGACGTGATGCGCGCGTTCACCTTCGACGATCCCAACCAGAGCGGCGAGGACGACACGGTCGGCTTCACCTCGCGCAATACGTGGATCATACAGGATATTTTTCAGGCGTTCGACGCGAGGCTGGACGACCAGGGCGACTACCCGATCCACTATGACGCGTTGTTGGGCTACTTCACCGACAAGATGCCGTCGGCCAATATGGTGGAGTGCCTGACGTTCCTCAACAAGTGTTACTCCGAGGGGATCATGGACCCCGAATCGTTCACGAACACCGGCGCGGCGATGCGCGACATGATCAACAACGGCATAGCCGGCAGCGCGTTCTACTGGGTCAGCCAGTGGGAGAGCGTCGGCGCGAATAAGAACGTGCGCGACAGAGATCCGTGGGCCGCGCCCGAGGGCGATCTGTTCGTGCAGACGCCGGGCCTCGTCGGCAAACGCACGACTCACGTCAACACGTGCGGCGGCGGTTCCGGCGCGCCGGTCATGCTCGCGGCCGGCACTCCGAACGGCGAAGAAATGATCAACTGGTACGTGGACGCGTTCTTCGGCAGCGAACAGGGCAACCTCTGGGGCAGGTACGGCATCGAGGGCACCAACTGGAGAAAGGACGCCTCCGGCACCGTCATCAGGCTCAAGGACGCCAATGAGAGCGTGCCGAGCGCGGATATCTGCGGCATCAACCCGCTCTACAACTTCCTGAAGATCCCGTACGTCGTGGAGGGTACTCCGGATGAGATGAGGGAATCACTCGAAGACACCAGGAAAAAATATCAGTTCATAGAAGACGCCTCGAAGGACCCGATGACGTACGCGCCGACGTTCCAGACGGTGGTATCCGACACGTGGGACAGGCTCGTGGCCGATATAGAAATGGCGTATAAGGATTGCTACGCGACGGCGATAACCGGTTCCGTGCCGGTGCAGCAGGCCGTCGACACGTACACGACGATCATGCGCTCCATCGGGGCGGCCAAGGCGATCGACGAGTGCAACGCCTTCTACGGGCTCGAAGCGCCGCCGTTCGAATATTAATAAAATGTCTTTGACCGGGGGAGCCGCGCGGTTCCCCCGAAGCTGCTGCGTTACGCGGCAGCTTTTTTTACGGATAGACGAGAGGGCGTTTTATTATCGACAGGGGATCGTATATACGGCTCGCCGCGGAGCTTGAGGGACGGAGCGCGGCTTCGTTCAAAGAGAGGGCGGAGGACGACCGGCGGCGTTTTTTGTACGGGCGGGGCGATTGGAACGTCGGGGCCAATTGGACGCTAAGCTGGCTCGCGCCGCTCGCCGGCCTCGAGGCGACGTTATGGCGCGCGACGAAAGATGGCGGGCATCTCGAAAAATATAGGGAGATACTTCTATTCTTGTGCGATACGCGCGAGGAGTTGGCGTCGCTGATAAAAAACGGCGGGGCCGGCGAGCATGTCAAATGGGCCCGCGAGAACGGCTACCCGGACGACCCGGAACTGTATCCGGTGACGGAGACGTGCTTTTCGTTCACATCCGTGCTGAAGACCCTCTATTTCACCGGCACGGATATTTTTTCCGAGGAAGAGTATGTGAGGATCGAAAACTTGTGCCACGCCGAAATAAGCGTCATTTTTACCGACAGGGAGTGGGGCAGGCATAACCGCGCGGCGCTCAGGGCAATCGCGCTGCTGCTGTTCGGGCGCGTTTTTAAAAACCACCCGGACGCGGAAAAGGCCCTCGCATACTCGCGCGAGTTGATCGGCGATTCGCTCGGCTTTTATTCGATCGAGGACGCCGGCGGCTACCTCGCCGTATGGCTGACCTGCCTGATCGAATATTACCAGATAGAGGACGCGTGGGATCATAACGCCGAACAGGTTCTCGGCTACTACGCGCGGTTCTTCGCGTCGATGATGATGCCGAACGGGGGTTTCCCGGAGTTCGGGGACTCGAAGTTCGATTCGCAGGACGCGGTAAGTTTCCTCTCGTTGATCGAACTTGTCGCCGGCAGGCAGTGCGACGGAAAACTTGTACACGCTGCGAATATGATTTTTAAACATGTTTCGGAGGATTTAACGCTGTCCGCGTCGGGCATAGCAGAACGCGGATTGGCGAATATTATCGAATGGGCCGGTCTCGGGACGGAGCCGGTCGAATACGAGCCGCGGAGCATGGAGCTGTTAGACGAGGAGATCGGCAAGAAATTTATCTTCCGGGGCTGGTCGTACCAAATGCGAACTTCCGCATTTGATACTGCTCGCCCATGCATCCGGGGCGGGCCGGAAAAGGAACGTACCTATCTGCTGTACAACTACCGCGACATGCCGAGGAGCGGCTACCTGACGCGCAAGTACCTGACCGAGACGATAGCCGTACACGCCGAGAAGCCGCACCACGGGCACGCGGACGAGCAGTCGGTGGCTGCTCTTTGCTTCGGGAATACCGTATTACTTCGCGACAGCGGGTACCGCGATCATTTCACGGCGGACGGCCATTACCGCGCGGATTTCTACCACAACAGGATGGTGCTGCGAAACGGGCGGATGCTCGGCGAATCCGGTTTTTTGGAATACGCGCGGGATATCGGCACGTTCTTACCGGTCGAGACGGAACGCATATTTTACAAAGATTTTTCGTTCGGGACGGCGATCAGGACGCGCCTTGTCGACCGTTTCCGACGCGCGGATGCGGACCGGCACATCGTATACTTGAAGGACGAAAATATTTTCGTCGTCGTCGATTCGACACGCGCGTGGGAGGCATCCGAGCTCACGGCGGGCGTGATGTACCACGCGGAGCGGATCGATAAAATCTCGCACGGCGTCTACAGGGTGTACGGCGAGTTCGGCGACGAAGCGGACCTTTTGATCGCGTTCGCGTTTAAAGACAGGCCGTTCTCCGTCGAGGAACAGCGCAGGAATTACCGGCGCGAATCGGCGCTTTCGCAGTACGCGAGCAGATTCTTCCGCGCGAACGGCTTTTTATCGTTTGTGTCCGTCTTGATACCCGAAACCGGGAAGACCCCAGACGAACGCGCAAGAAGCAGAGAACGCGCCGCAGAGATCGCATCGAGCCTTGACGCGAGCGAGCTTATCCGCGGCGAATGCCTGTACGTTTCGCTCATTGCCGGCGATAAAAAATACGAGATCGGCGTCAAGTGCGACGAGACGCGCGGCGTGACGGACGCGCACCGCCGGCCGGCCTACGGCTACGAGGCCGGGAAGGCGCGCTTCGGTGTATACGAGACGGACGCGTTGTTTTTCATAACGGACGGCCGGTCGTACGGGGCGGTCGATTTCACGCGCGTCGAGGCGGACGGTGTGACGGTTTTTACGACGCCCGAGACGATGTTCTGCCAGCTCGATTTCATCGAGACGACGAAGGCGAACGGGTCCTGGGGCTTTCACGAGGGGCTGCTGCCATGAAAGACCCGGCGGAGTTTTCGGACATCTGCACGCATTTGGGCGACGAATACGAGCGCTTCCACGGCGCGATCGCGCCGCCGATATTCCAGAACACGGTCTTTACGCGAAAGACGGCGAACCACGGCTATTCGTACACGCGCGACAAAAACCCCACGACCGAGATTTTGGAGCAAAAACTCGCCGCGCTCGAACGGGCGGAGGCCGCGCGCGTGTATTCGTCCGGGATGGCCGCGATAACGTCGCTGCTGTTTTCGCTGTTAAAGACCGGCGACCGCGTACTGACGCTCGGGAGCGTCTACTACCCCGTGACGGCGTTTCTGCGAAACGAGATGGCGAGGTACGGCGTCGAGACGGATTTTTTAATTGACGGGACGCCGGAGGAGTTCGAGGCTTCGATACGGCCCGGCACGAAACTATTTTATTTGGAATCCCCGACGTCGCACGTCTTCAAGGTATTGGATCTCCGCAAAATATCCGCGCTCGCGAAACGAAACGGCATCACTACCGTGATGGACAACACCTGGGCGACGCCGCTCTTCCAGAACCCGCTGCGGTTCGGGATCGACTACTGCGTCCACTCCGCGACGAAATATCTTGGCGGGCACGGCGACGTCTGCGCCGGGGCCGTAGTCGCGAGCGCCGAAAAAATAAATCAACTGGCCGCGAGCGACAGGTTCTGCGCGGCGCCGGACCCGTTCGCCTCGTGGCTGCTGATACGGAGCCTAAGGACGCTGGAACTTCGTATGCGGCGGCACGGCGAAAACGCGAGGCGGGTCGCGGAATTTTTATCCGGCGATGGGCGCGTCAGGCAAGTCTTATGGCCGGGGCTAATATCGCACGCTGGGCACGAAGTCGCGCTCTCGCAGATGAGCGGGTTCAGCGGCCTGATGAGCTTTACGCTCGACGCGGACGTAAGGCGGTCGTACGAGTTCGTCAAGAGGCTGGACGTGTTCGAGGAGGGCCCGAGCTGGGGCGGGTACGAGAGCCTCGTAAACGCGCCGGGCATGAACGCCGACGAGGATTATTTAAAGTTCGCGTCGATCCCTAAGGGGCTGATACGCATCTCGGTCGGACTGGAGCACGCCGACTCGATAATAAACGATTTGAGACAGAGCTTGGATAAACTGTGAGTTGATTAAAAAATCAAAACTTTAACGGATTGTCGGGGGAACGAACAATGTACGAAATAAAAGGCGGGACAATGGACCGTAACGCGTACGAAACGATACTTAGCCTGACCGACGACGCGGTCCCGCATATCTTGGCTGCGCGGCAGAAAGACCCGCGCATGCGCGACTGCGGCGGGCAGATCGCGCCGGAGAAAGGGTTCGCCGAGCCGGGCAGTTCCGGTTCGGCGGCGGCGGCGCTCGTAGCCGTCTATTTTTGCAGTGATTCGCGGTGGTATAAGAATGAATCGGTGCTCGACGCCGCGATCACGTCGCTCACATTTTTGAACGACAAATGCCACGGCGACGGCTCGATCGATCTGCTCGAAACGAATTTCTTCGACTGCACCTCGAACGCCTTCACAGTGCAGGCCGTCGCGTACGCGTACCGACTGTTCGCGCGGTATGGCGAGGTTTCGGCGGAAAAGACGGCGGCCGATCTCGCGCGGGACTTCCTAAAACATTCCGCGCGCGCGATGCTGACCGGCGGCTTCCATACGCCGAACCACCGCTGGGTCGTCGCGTCGGCGCTGGCGCTGTGTCACAGATGCTTAGGCGACCGCGGGTGTCTCGACAGGGCGCTCGAGTATCTCTCCGAGGGTGTCGACGTCGACTCCGAGGGCGACTACACCGAGCGTTCGGTCGGGATATACGATGCGATCGTCAACGAATCGCTGACGATCATCGCGGACGAACTTAACATGCCGGAGCTGTACGCGGCTGTCGAAGCGAACCTAACCAAAAATATTTATTATACCGAGCCGGACATGACCGGCGTTACACTCGCGTCGCGCCGCCAGGATTGCGGCGCGGAGCCGCAGATGGTTCGGCATTATTATTCGTATCATAAGGCCGCGGTCCGAACGGGCGACGGACGGTTCGCGTGGATGGCGAACAAGCTGCTTACGCAGATGAAAAACTTGCGCGTCGGGGCCGGCGCGCCGCGCGCGGTCGGGAGCTCGCTGCATCATAACGGATTGCTCGCGCGCTTTATGTTGGAACCGCCCGGGCAGCTGCCGGACGAGACGCCCGCGCCGCTATCGTACGACCGATTCTTCGCGGGGGCCGGCGTCGTCCGCCACCGCGACGGCGACTGGACGTGCAGCCTGCTGCGCGGCAATTCCGTGTTCTTAAAATTTCAAAACGGCGGCCTCAAAGTGTACGCGAAACTCGCGTGCACTTTTTTCGCGCACGGGCGTATGCTCGCGGACGAAATTATAAAAACAGACGAGGGGTACCGGCTCGTCTGCGAACGCGAGTGGGGCTACGTGAAGCCGCTGCCGGACATACGCGAACCTGACTGGAATAAAATCGACCACGCCGCGCGCGGGCGCGCGAACATGCAGCGGCACCGCTGGCAGGTCGACGTCGCGTTTAACGGCGCGGGGCTAACGATGCGGATTATGACGGAGGGGACGCCGGGGATTCCGGTCAAAACCGAATTCATTCTCCCGCCGGGCGGTCTGTTGAGGACTGGCTCTACGACCGCGCCGGCCCTGCCCGGAGGGTGGGTCATCGCCGGGAGGCTTGTCGAGTACGAGCATGGCGGCGAACGCATACGGATCGGCGGCGGTGCGAACGAACACGTCTACGCGCCGGACATGCGCAACAGCGACCCGCGGCTGGCCGACAGGTTCTGCCTGTACTTCACTTGCTTTACGCCGGTCGACCAAATTATAACGATCGAGGCGTTAGACAGGGTATCATAAAATAATTTTTGAGGGGGCCTACATATGCCATACGTATTGTCGGCGTTCGCCGACGAAGCGGGCACGGATTTGAGCGAGCAGATGCGGATCTGCTCGGACGTCGGGATCAAGTATATCGAGATGCGCGGCGTCAACGGTAAAAACGTTTCCGCGCTGACCGCCGCGGAGGCGAAGGAGATCAAGAAAATCTTGGACGACGGCGGGTTTAAAGTCTCGTCGGCGGGCTCGCCCATCGGCAAGATCGGCGTGACGGATGATTTCGCGCCGCACCTCGAGCTGTTCAAGCGGACGGTCGAGAATTCGCACATACTCGGGACGGGCTTGATGCGTATGTTCAGCTTCTACATTCCGGACGGGGACGACCCGAAAAAGCATAAAGGCGCGGTGCTCGAACGGCTGGGCGCGCTGCTCGACGCCGCGGACGGCATCAAATTATGCCATGAGAACGAGGGCGGAATCTACGGCGAGAGCGCCGAGAACTGTCTGGAATTGTACGAGGCGTTCGGCGGCAGGCTCGCGCTCGTGTTCGACCCGGCGAATTTCGTGCACTGCGGAAAAGACGTGAAACAGGCGTACGAAATGTTGAAGGGCGGCTTCGAATATCTCCACATCAAGGACTGCGTCGCCGCATCAAAAAAAATCGTGCCTGCCGGTTTCGGGGACGGCATGATCGCCGAGTTTTTGGCGGATTATGACCACGCGGGAAAAGACGTGTTCTTATCCCTCGAGCCGCACTTAAAAATCTTCGAGGGTTACGCCGGCCTCGAGCGGGGCGAGAAGGCGTCCGTGACCGAGGACTTCGCGTACGAGACTAACGAGCAGGCCTTTACCGCCGCGGCGGGCGCGTTGAAAAACGTGCTCAGGTCGATCGGGATCACGGCGTAGATGGGCGCGTACGACATACGAGTGCATAACGACGAGTACGCGGAGTTTTTGGCGGCGAAGGAAGTGGGGCGGCAGCCGAGGATCGAGATGACGCTGAGTTGCAATCCGCGCATCATCCTGATGGACGGGCGGCTAAACGAAGGCGGCGTGACGTTCGAGCAATACATGGGGGACCCGGACGTCATGCTCGAGACGCAATGTCGTTTCAGCGAATACGTTTTAAACGAATTGCCGTGGGATAAATTCATGGGCGCGGACGAAAATACGAGATGGAGGGTCTATCCGGACTTCCAGAACGTCCTCGAGCCGGCGTGGTTCGGATGCCCGGTCGTATTCGGTAAAAATGCGGAGCCGACCGTCGGGCGGCTTTTGACGGACGAGAACAAACGCGATATTTTTAAGAGGGGGCTAATCGAGCCGTTTAGCGGGATCATGGGCAAGGCGGCCGAGTACGCGGGATATTTCCGCGAGAGGGAAAAGGCCGGGCATACGTGGAACGGTTTTGCCATATCCGCCGCGGAGAGTTTCGGGTTGGGCACGGACGGGCCGATGACGATAGCGTGCAGCCTTCGCGGCGCGGCGGAGTTCTGCGCGGACCTCTACGAAGACGCCGCCTACGCGCTCGAGTTGTTGGATTTCATCACCGAGAGCGTGACGAACAGGATCAAAACGTTCAACAGATACTTCGGGCTGCCGGAGGTGGCCGCCGCGAGGGGCGTCACCGACGACTGCATATCGTTGCTGTCGTCTGACGATTATAAAAAATATGTGCTACCGTCGCATAAAAAACTCGTGGCGGCCCTCTCGGAGATGAAAGAACCCGGCGTCACGCATTTATGCGGCGACGCGGCGCGGCACTTCGTAACGATGCGCGACGAGCTTTTTATCGGGGCGTTCGACACCGGCTTCCCGGTCGATCACGGGGCGCTCGTGCGCGAAG
>Ga0123353_10012081_pt1 | contig 12235 bp, 8 predicted proteins | sample TergutLab28metaG_3_FD_92763 | JGI IMG/M metagenome (GOLD analysis project Ga0123353, IMG submission 92763) | Labiotermes labralis P3 segment gut microbial communities from Petit-Saut dam, French Guiana - Lab288 P3 | ecosystem: Host-associated > Arthropoda: Insects > Digestive system > Gut ... | reverse complement strand
CCAGTCAGTCTGTTTAGTTCTTCATTCGATTTAATCCGCCATGTGCCATCCTTTTCTTTAGTGGGTCCATAGATTCTTCTTAGAACCTTCCTCTCAAATACCCTTAGTTTGGTTTTTATGTTTTCTTTCAGTACCCACGTTTCACAGGCATATGTTGCCACTGGTCTCACCAATGTTTTATACATCCGTAGCTTGGAATTCTTAGTCAATAATTTACGTTTAAATAGGTCTTGATTAATGAGCAAGTACTGCTGTACAATATCTGGTGTCTCTCAGAACACCCTTTTCCAAGTAAGTCAACTACGTGAGTTAATTTGAACTATGACCCTTCAATAAAGCCAGGATTTCAATTCCAACTGCTGCCCAGTGAAAAGGGCGGTGAAATTTTCAGGGATGTTAAATGCACTGTCGACGGTACCGAGGCTGGCATTGACGGGTTCACTGGAATATCTTTTCTTCTTTCTAGTGTGACACGTATATTTTACTGAGAGAAAACAAAAGATATCCCAAAAGAAGAAAGGTTACCTCCAGGTACGACCCTGCAAGGGTACAGATTATCATGACTGGCGTTCTCGTGGTTTATCACAGTCACATTAACGAATGCAGAGACAGTACCTTGAAACTGGAAACGAGATTTTCCTTCTACATTTTTCTGAGTTCTTTATCAAATAACCGCTTTACCTATGTAGACTGAGCTATCGACAGCATCTTTTATAAACCATATATAAAATAAGTATGGGTTGGTGGAAGTGAGGAGAATATAACTGTGCACTCAAATTAGGAGGATGGCTACACACACGTATTAAAAAGAGTTATTTGGGATTTTCCCGTCCTCTTTGATCATGTCCTCAATTCCATGCACACACAAATATGCTGTGGTACAGGAATGATACTGCGTAAACTCACAAGTTGTTAAAAGCTGCATTCCACAATATAGGCTACTAACTGAAAAATAACGGGGTTTTTTCCTCAAATGAGAAGTTAGTATTTCGCCGAACGCATCAATTTTACCTCAAATCGAGCAAAATATACGCAACGTTCTGTTCTGTATAGACAGTACGACTGACTCAGGACAGAACAATTGACAGGTTTCACACAAGGCGTAGAATTTCTTAACTCGATGAGAAATTATTAGTTTTTCAATGTTAAATCTGTTCATGGAGTTAGTTAATTGGTTACGAACTGTTTGGGAACATAGCGTTTTGTTAAAGAATTGATCTCTGGGTTTAAGCTACATGCAAATTGGAGAAATATTGGAAGGACAGAGATTAAATTAGAATTCAATGGTAAATTTCTGTGTAGGCTACCAACAGAAAATTTAATTACAACTCGTAAATATTTCTGATATTGAAATGTGAATTGGTAGGCAGACGATTGGACACAACATCCACTCAGAACACCTCATGTTACATAAATCCTTTTGACAATAAAGTTTGAAAAATAATAATTACATGAAATTATTTACATAAACATGAGCAGCCTGTAAGTATAATGGAGTCGAAAATAATTTCGGAAATAATAATTATAAAAATTATTGCTCATAATAATTTATAATGTATGAACATGATAGGTCGTGTTTCCCGGTTCGACACTGAAAACCCCACGCCGGTACAAAGCTCAATTAGTTTAAAATGGAAAACTGGGTGTCACTACTCTACGTGTTCCCTCACCCGTGACATGCAGACATGCACGTTTGTGTGTGTGTCCTGACTACCAACGACATTCGGGTAGCAATGGTATCATCGTAATAAGCAAAAGTGCTGGACTAATTAGGAATTATGAAACTAAAACTTGTACATGAAAAATCCAATTCAAGATACATTGTGACAGAAACAATTACTGTGTTGTTCTCGTAATACTTTCGTAGCGTAGATTTGTTGCTTATGTACGTTGCCAATAATGGTGTTTACTGATGTAATTAGATTTTGGTATTCGACAGGTACAGAGTTCGTCCAGAAGATGCGAGAACAACTGACATAATACGCTAGACCTGTATAAATGACCCAAGAGAAATGAAGAGACAGAGTTTCATTGATATGACAACCCCGTTTCTTAATTAGTTTGGAAAACTGCTCCCAATTTCAAATGCAGAGCTGTATGAAATACATTTACTTACATACGTACTTACTCACTCACTTACTTACATACTTACTTACTCACTTACTTAGTTACTCACTTACTCACTCACTTAATTACTTATTTACTCACTTACTCACGTACTCACTCACTTACTTACTTAACCACTTACTCACTCACTTATTTATTCACTCACTAACTTACTTACTTATTCACTTACATACTTACTTACTTACTTACTCATATACTTACTCACTCACTCACTTACTCACTTATTTACTTACTTACTCAATTACTTACTCACTTACTCACTCACTTACATACTTACTCACATACTCACTCACTCACTTACTTACCTACTTACTCACTTGCTTACTCACTCACTCACTTACTTACTCACTTATTTACTTACTTGCTCCATAGAGCAGAGTCATTCTTGAGAAGGTAATCGGTTCTGAGCTGGTCAAGAAATTCCCCGCATTTTATTGAAGCTGATGGTTCATGACCACACCTACAAACACCCACTACCGGTCCCAATCCCAAGTTGAATGAAATGTGCAATTTAACTGGGCATGAAAGAAGTAGAATTTTAGGGGGCAGTGTAGGGGTGCACAAATTTTCCGAAAATCTAGGAGGTACTTCAAAATTCTAGGCGCCAGAATGATGATATGAACCAAGTTCAATAATGGGGATCTACAAACATAAGGCACCGCCATTAAAAAAAAAATTGGTCGCCCGCAAGCCATAGCGCCCAAGAATTTTCCATCTCTGGCCTAGTGGTTAGTATATGTACCGCCTCGTTTAAGGCTAAGAACTATCATTAATCCGTATGTTGTATTTACGTCTTCCTGTGAATCTTCAAATAAACAGCAATTGCTCCCCCATACAGAATAAACAGTTTCATCTGTAGCCAGGAAGCAAACTGTGTTCCCTCTGAGATGCGAATCGAATTTTTCTTGTACGATATAGGTGTATCTGTTTAACGAGATTTGAGGGCTCTCATATCGACACTTCTGAAGTTTTGAGTCTTCTAGATTGTTACGCTCTGTAACAGGTAAGGTAAAGTCCATCCCTGAAGAGGCGACGAATGCCCAGAAAAGGAGTAGAACTATAGCTCTACTCCTTTTTTAACCCCGGCTTTAGATGGGAGTTGGGTGGTTAACCTCATGCCCCCCCGCCGCTTTACCCCCGGGGAAAGAGACTCGGTACCCATTGTATAGGAGGCTAGCTGGAACCCAGGGCCGCTCTGGACGGGTGCGGGAAATCTCTCTCCAACCAGAATTCGATCCCCGCACCACCATGCCGTAGTAGTCACTGTACAGGTGTTACGCTATCGTTTGGTAAGTGGTTCCCGACGTTTGGAAGGCTTGCAGTACTTTGGAAATTTCGGGAATTATTTATCCAATGAACAAACATGACGTTCCAAAACACTGGAAATATTCTGCATACATTACGTTTATTTGTGGCTTAATTTACGGCTGTTTAAATAGCACAGAATTTCGTTGTTGTTTTCGATGTTGATTATGCTAACAACAATAATGATATGCAGTTCACACAGCAACAAATGCACCGTTTATTAAACTAGGAAAAGTTTTAAAATTTGCATTAAAATACACTTTAATGTCGCTCCTACATGTTTGTGATGTGGCAGCATGCTGCCACATCACCACGTAATATATAACGACGTAATTTTACCGCGTGTTTTAACACAAATATAACTTTAGCCAGGTGCAGTACCTGCTCCCTGATGACAGGCGTAGACCGAAACATGTAGGAGCGATATTAAAGTGTATTTTACTGCAAATTTCAAAACTTTTCCTAGTTTAATAAACAATGTATTTGTTGCTGTGTGAACTACACAGATTTTAGAATGCACGGTGCAAAGATAAAAACCAACAATAATGATAATGAAATAAAATAATTCAGGAATTACGTGGAAGGAAATGGTGTGGCAGGTTAGTTGGAGGTGCTGACGCGAGATTTCTCGTAACACACCGAGAATGACCACGACAGTTCTAGATACGTACAGCTGGTACGTTGCAGTAAAAGAATCCACTTCAGCAAGACATTCTGTGCAGTCTGTTGTAAATACATCGGCTGACGTACAACTGAGATAAGCGAAAGAATTGAACTGGTGCTTACTGCACTGTACCAAATAGTATGCAATACAAAGAAAGAAAACTTCAAAACGTCAAGAGCCTAACTTGTGGTTAGGGATCTGTTCACAAAAGAAAAAGAAGAAGAAGAAGAAGAAGAAGACTTAATTAAATTACATTTTACGTACTTTATCGAGAGGGCTAACTTTCGGTATATTACTTTAACTTCTTCCAAAACTTAATCTCGTTACTATACACGGCGGAGCAAGAATGTTACAACGATTCTCACTCGTCGTCCACCCCCCTCCCCCTCCTCCCCGCTCATTCGCAGCACGAATATTGAAATATTTTTGTTTTGCTTCCAACAAAGGAGGTTAATAATATTTCCTTCATTTCCCTCACAAGTCTTCCGAGAAACAGAAAAGGCATAAAGTGGAAGTGCGTGAAATGACGTGACATGTTGGTTGTCTATAAACACTCATTTTTTTTCTTTAACCAAAACAAGACGATGGAAGATGTCCAATATACGTGTCACTTCTCAACATCCATTCTTTTTCTCGGCAAGGTCGCTATATGTACTACTTCTTTCAAACCTAAAAAAATATGAACGCTATAAATTTCAAACCGCTACTCGGTGTCAGAGGATCTGGCGCTGTTTCCGAGTAATTCCGCCCTTTGTAAACAACAAGGTTAATTTTTTTTCCCACGTCTCAACCTTGCAAAACTTTCTTTTCATCAACACGAGGGGCTGGCTGTTTATTAAATCGTCATCTGTGGTCTGCTGTCGTCGGTGCTGTCAGCTGTAAAACACAGCGATTCTGTTATTTGGGTCCTTAATATTTCTTGTTATGAAGAACGATGATTATGTTTTCTATGTCTTATGCACGAAAATGTTATAATTTTACGCTGTTCACAAGACAACAATTTACTGCCTTCTACCGACGTTATGAATAAACTGCTGTTTACACGGTAATAACACGGAAAAACCTAACGTTAAAACAATCGTCCAGGTAAGGTATAGAGACGTTAACTATATAGCCAACAGCAATAACTATTTATATCTGTCTCTAACCATACCATCCATCTGCAGTGGTAAAGTAAATATTCTGTGAAAAAAAGAAGTAGCTAGGTGACTTACTGTACAGAGGCAAAAAAAAAATATTTTTCATGAAATGGCAGTAGTATTGGCAGTTAATGGAATCCAAATCGATGGCCTCTGGATTTTTAATTCTTCTATAATTAAATACCGTCTCCTCCTCTTCTTCTAATCATTAGTCCTTCCATGTGATTTATGAAAACAGTTCAGTCAACTATCAGGGCAGGGCACAAACACTAGACTCGAAGATAATTATTACCAATTATCGGCACGTCTTTGAAAAGGGATAATTATCTGGCAACTAACAGAATACTTCGTCAATATTATAAGTTTAGGATGAATTCAGTTTTTTAACGCGTTTTTTACAGCACCATAATGCAGCATACGTGAACAAACCCCCTTGTATTTCCACAACCATGATACGACCGTCACTATTTCCGGCAGTGGTTAAATTCAATTTTAGGATCTCGTACTTTTGTTTGTATGTTTCGCAACTTTCGTAAACACTGATTCCATGTGAAGTGCACAGCAGAATTTGTTACAAAGGTAAATACGTATTTACATATGTTTATTGGACCGTGCATCATCTTGATAGTTGAATAAAGAGAGACCAACTTGATGTCAACTTGCTTTTTATTTCATTATTTAGTGCTCAACATGTTTCGGATGTTAATACATCCATCCTCAGGAGCTTGCGATTTATTTGTTGAGTTATTTCATGAGTTGTGTTATCCGTATCCGGATACCACACCACCCCAGCCAAACCACGACGTAACACCAACACGCATCGTACCAGAACAATACAACCCACGAAATAACTCAACAAATAAGTCGCAAGCTCCTGAGGATGGATGTATTAACATCCGAAACGTGTTGAGCAGTAAATAATGAAATAAAAAACAAGTGACATCAAGTAGGTCTCTCTTTATTCAACGTATTTACTATTGTGTTAAATGGAACGTATGATGCCTGACCATGATTTTTTTTTTAAATTCCGTTTTCACCAGATGATATTAGACTAACCGAATAAACCGCGTTCCTTACCATCTTAAGTTGAGGAAGTAATCAAATCCGCTGCAGATCTAATTAGCAAAGCGTAAAGGCTCGACCACTCGGATTTAAACAGAGATGACACAAAGAAAGAGGAGGACGTTATTACTGCAACAGCCTCAGCACTGCCAAGTCACTACCCGCGCTTTGACAAAGGTTTTTATGACTTTTTATTCCTTCAAGCCTGTCTTCACTCTGCGACTCCTACTGCTGCTACCACCACCCTTCTTCCTTTGACGAAAATGAAATTGGAGAGCTGTGAAGTGGTTTTAGGAATGATTCCCAGCGGCAGTTTGTCTCCGTCCTTGCTTTCCTCTTATATATTCGGCGGTCTTGCACGTCATGTGGTCCTTTCATTACGTCCAGTAGGGACTGTGAAAAGAACGGCGCCTTCTTCCGCCCAAAGTTACATTCACTTTAACCCATATGGTCTCAAATTTATTAAGACCGATCGCTTACGCCTGTATCTACATACAGTTAATATATGCACGCTTGCAAGAGCGGGCCTGAATTGTCGGCTGACATACGCTCGCCATTGTTACCGCTAACTTCCACATTAAAAAGAAAATTCTCGCTTTACCATGTGATAAACGAATAAGAATAGAATATAAATTTAAAAGTTTTCACTACACAAACCATGAAGGCGTATAGGGGGAGTGGAGGTTGAGCTCCAATAATTCTCGACTTCGGCATTGGAGGGACGTTCGGTAGTTTACCTGGTGTCCCTGCTACCGTACACTAGGACAACTTCCCCCATTATCCACTACATAGGAAACTGAGTGGTCCCCACAAGTGATTTTAACTTTGTGGAAAAGAAAATTTTCCTACAAGAATCCAAGCCCCGGGTCCTGAAGCTCGTAGTCTAGTCTTTGTAGTCACTGAGCTATCCCGGGTCCTAGAGTAAGGGTTTAATGTTCAGAAATTCTTGTAGAGGTTTCATGCATTTATTCAAATACTTAAGTTATTTGAGTATTACGGTGTAATTAATTGAGACTTGCGTACGTAGATAGAGAAATAAATTTGTTCATCTCCAACTGAAATAGAATATTTGGACTTCCCAAAGGATGGCTTTTAATTTCCCCGAGTTCAGTGCCTTGCGAAAAGCAAGAAATTTGTCAGTTCAAGGAGCCGTAATTATCACCTCAAATTTCTCACTTATTCAGTGCGAATCAAACCAAAGTTGTTGAAACCATATTAAATTTTGGGCCCACAAGAATCCTGTACGTAGGCACAGGGGCTGAAGGCACTGTATTCCATTGTGACAAACCAAAAATTTCTTCGTGATGGGAGTAAGATCACTCTGTTAGATAGGGAAGCAGGCATTAGGAATGTTAATGAAATGTAATTAACTTGGCCGACTCATTTCACGAAAACGCAGAACACAGTTAATAAACCGTACCTGGTCACACGCTTGGCACTGCACTCTAATAAAGGGCAGAAAATATTTTTTTAAGGCAGCACCCGCCCTTTGGGTGGGGTATAACACTTCTCCCTAGACGAAGAACGAGAGCGCAACGCGGTACAAATTAAATAGCTCCCTTCCTACCAAACTTGGAATACACAGTCTCTTTTCACAAAAAAACCCTCTGGGAATTCTGTAGGTAACACATAGTGACGTCCCTGACAACTTTTTACTGCTAAAATATGTAAATATTGTAACAACAAACACAGCCGGTGACTCCCCGAGGCGCAAATGCATCGCCAGCCTGCCTGACGTCCAGTCGGTCGACTCGAATTGAGAGCTCTCCCAACTAGAGAGCACTGACGTCACTTCACCTTGAACAATCGACGGATGCTATCAGATATAGTTTCCTTTCGAAATCATCTCATTTTTTAACCAAAGTCACACTGTAACGGTAGGATAATTTTTACAAACCATGAAAATAAAGTTGTTCTTGTGCATGCCAAGAAGGCATCAGTAGGAGTGGAGGTATAGATCCATTTATTAACCTCAGCACTAGATGGTGGCGAAAGATCGGTTTGGACAGGAAGCTGTGTGGGGCAAGACCGAGCTATCATATGTTTACTTGGAGGAGGATCCAACAGAATTTGGAGAAAATTGCATCATGGGAGGTTTATAACTCACTATATACAGGCTTAACAAAAATTATCCTTGCAAATTAACGTATTAACGTAATGTAAAAATATGCATAAGAGAGACACAATGCGATAGAAATACACGCAATTTAAATGCATTTAAAATGGACACGATTTTTTACACATGAAGCTTGTAAGCCCCTACAGGGCAAAAGAGATCATCGAAGTAAACACAATTATTTCCCTAGTTCTATGTACCTTGACGGTCAGTTCCTGTGCTTAACAGTGGATGTTAACGGCTTGAAATGGGTGTACAGGGTGGCGCAAAAGTCACTCGATGTTTAACAACAGAAGGGCCGTATTCAGTTTTGCGCCACCCTGTATGCAATAAGATGCCTAAATCTTATTCGATGCCTATAAACTTTCATTGAAATATTTTAATATCAACTAGTTTAACTGAATCACCAATTTAATCAATTTAAATTATAGACAATAATAATAATAATAATAATAATAATAATAATAACAGTAGTGTTCTTGGCGTAATAACTCGGTTCTCCAGTAGAGAAGGAGAAGATGTGATATTTGACACTGTTAATCAAGAAGTTCTGAAGTAATGACCGGCAACAGAACTTCGAAGGTAATGTAGGATTTCCTACGAAAATTTTATTTGTAATATATACAAAATTATATGACCGTCATGCAAAAACTTTAGCTTTCGTTTTGAAAATTATAATTAAAGAATCGCTGGAACCGAGCATTACAAATTTCGAATACAGATCAACATACCTATGGATCTGTGCTACATACTGGCGACGGTTAGGAACCTTAAGATTACATGCAACAAATTAAACGCCAAAGAGCAAAAGTAAGATGATGACATTACTAGTAATAAATCTGTGTAATCAGAATTGTTTGCAAAAAGAGAGAAGGCTTTATAAGTCATGCTGTACATCATATTCCAATATATTGAAATGTGGCGAGTGAAACCGGTGAAGTTTTCTAGTCGGAAGAATAACAAAAAATGAGAGTTTTCGGACTACTCAAGAGATACCACGTCACATCACTCTGCACACAATTCAGTTGTACAATACAGTAAACGCATGGTGTCGCTAGCGGTGACAGACCAGCCAGATTATTTGAAGTTTCTGTACAAGAGGTAGTTAACAGCGTTTCGTCGTCATTACGATCTGTGGAAGGGCACAGCAGCAGTAGAAGCAGCACGGAGGGAACTAGCCCCATTATACCACGATTTCCACTCCATTCTGTGCCAGCAGAGCACAATAAATCTCTTGCCCAGCTTCATCGCAACATATCATTCCCAGATTTTTCTCTTTTGATGGTTTTCTACCCCCATCCTTATACTTCTTCATTTTATAGGACGGTCCGAGCAGTTTGCACCATTTTTAGCATCATTCACACATTATGTTGCCCACAACTACCTCTGTAAGCCGCTGGCTTTATAGTCTATAAGTATATACTCCTCATAATATCAATTACGGAAATAAATATATGCTACAAATGTAGGAAGTTTCCTTATTTTAACGCGTCACCAAATACCCTTACTTTGGTCAACACGAAGATGACGAAAATGTTGGTTTATAAAGCATCATGCGAGATGAGAAATACAAAGAAATTTTGGACGGGAAATCTTAACTCAAGTATCCAGGGTGATCACTCTGGTGTAAAAGGATGGACAATTCTTAATGGACATTAAATAAATAGCGTAGTAAATATAAGTCACATTGTGTATAAAAAACCGCAGCAAAACACTGTAAGCATTATGGGATCCCAAATGCGCATAACCATCCTGTAAAGCAATAACGGTTCTTAACTTAGCCTGAAGATGACTATTGTAAGTCGAAACATATTGCATTAGTATTATATTCTATTATAGTTGTGTTGACGGCAATATATAGTAATAAAGTGAATATATAGATACACAACGGGGTGACTTCATTCAAATAAATAAATAGTGTTCGAGGGTGATGTAAGCTCCACAGTCCTCAAACTGACGCCACTGCTCTTCACGTGGTGCATCTGAATTCTCCGCACCTCTGTTTTTGTTGGTTCATTAAATATAGGCGTAAGCTTGTTCTCAATGTCACGGAATATGTGAGGGAAACACTATAGTGTGACAGAGATGGGACGTTTCAGTCATTGTCTGCAGCCGAGGAATTGATATTCGCATATATAAGCACACTTCACTTCAAAGAAACACAGATATACTGGTTTTTCACCATCTTCATGCTGCATTAAAACTATTATTCATTATATCCGCTGGTTTTATAATTACGGCATTTACTCCTCCAACAAGAGTGACTGATTGAGCTCCACCGAGCGAGTTTAAGGACTTGAAATGCCCCAGAATTCTATCTAAATGCCTGTAAATCTTAAGATACAAATGACGAGTGACTCAGTGAAAGTATAAGCTCGCGTTCCCTCCCCACTGATAGCGGCTAGTTGGCATCCTTTTCCTTAGGAATGTCCGTGTTAATTTGTTTTGCATCACTAAACTGGCACAAATCTTGGCGAATGACCGTGACAGTCTCTCGATGAGCTTTTTCGGCAAGGGTCCAGAATTTTCTACCACTAGTTATGATACTTTCCAAACATATCACCATACTGTAGCCTGCAAGACTTTAAGTTAAGACCTGCACATTCTACTGCACAACCAGACCTTCTGAACTTCTGAATACTGTAGTAATTCGTTGTCTCAGTTCCACTTTTTGGCGAATTTCTTGCCCAACTGCAAAGCTATCAACTGTTCATAAAAACGTCCGTCTCATATAGTATTGTGACTCCACTACTCCAAATTCTGACCCTTCTTTTTAACCCCTTGTCTCAAAAACTACTTTTTTTTATTTTACGAAGTTTATTCTATTGCATATTCAAATCATTCCAAACACAGAACGGTCGTGAGCGGCGCAATGGGGATAACGTGACTGCTTGCTGTCCACATCGCACGTCGTCAGCCCCACATGCTACTGTGCTGCAAATTTGATTTCTTAAAGTTGTTGTGGTTCTGAAGTGTTTAATTCCTCCAAATATACTCTTGATAGGAAGCAGAGCGCAGGTGCCGTAAGGAAGAAGAGGCAATCACGTTGTCAAGAGTTTGATGGAGCATCCTCCAGCGCAGCCCGAGTCTGAGTGCCTTAGTGGATCATCCCAAACCCCATCCACGCCAGGCCAACTCTTTCTGCGAGCAGTCGGCCTATTTTTCTCTTTCATTAGAAACTTTCGTGTAGGCAATTTTGCCTAGTTTTCCTTTTTGTAAAGAATAATAGAAATAATGGAATATAGTCTTCGTTGAAAATTTATAGTCACTAATCTAGTCAATTCTGCTTTTTACAAAACCTAAAGCCTCATAACCGTACTCACAAAAACATGCCATTTATGCCTATCCTGAGATTTATTGGCTCAACAACATTACACCATATGTATATGAATAAATAACGCCATAAAGCACAATATTTCTTGAAAAGATTTTTATAGGAGCCATCCCGTTGTGTTATACAATACGATAAATTAATTTATTCAAACACAACATATATAGTCATTAATACACAGCTGGCGACATATTTCGGTTCTAGTGAACCATCTTCAGGACAATACTTAATATAGGACATGGTGCATTCAGTAGGTGCGCACATCATGAGATCCCATATTGTTTAAAAACCATTTCTAATTTTAAGTTCAAGTAAAAAATCTATTGGCCGATATATCTTTAAAATACGTGTATAAACTCCTACGAGTACTTTAGTAAATTCGAATTAAAATTTATGCTGCCGGTCCCAGTGGCCGCGCGGTCTAAGGCGTAGGTCTACGGCCGTTCGCCTGCTGAGATTGTGGGTTCGAATCCCACCGGGGGCATGGATGT
>Ga0123353_10012080_pt1 | contig 12235 bp, 9 predicted proteins | sample TergutLab28metaG_3_FD_92763 | JGI IMG/M metagenome (GOLD analysis project Ga0123353, IMG submission 92763) | Labiotermes labralis P3 segment gut microbial communities from Petit-Saut dam, French Guiana - Lab288 P3 | ecosystem: Host-associated > Arthropoda: Insects > Digestive system > Gut ... | reverse complement strand
ATGCTCTTCGGCGAAAAGTACCCGGAAATAGTTCGGGTTGTAACCATCGACAGTGACTATGGACGTTTGAAAAGCAAGGAACTTTGCGGCGGTACACACGTCAAAAACACGTCGGAAATCGGCTTGTTCAAAATCATCTCAGAAGAAAGCGTCGCGGCAGGAATTCGCCGTATTACCGCGTTAACTGGTATGAAGGCAGCAGAAAAGGTATTAGCAGACTCCGCACTCTTGCAAACCCTCGCCACCACGTTAAAGGTTCCGGCGGAGAAAATCCCGGAGAAGATTGAATCTCTTTTGGATCAGGTCAAGCAATTACAGAAGAAGTTGAAGTCGGTAAAAAGAGCGGGGGGCTTAAGCCCCCCGGCGCAGACGGCAGACGACTTGATTCTGTCCGCCGAAACAGTGGGCGGTGTAAAACTGATCACGTCTCAACTGCCCGATACCGACTTGAACGCTGCGCGACAGTTGATCGATCAGATTCGGCAAAAGACAGCCGGCGTGGCAGTGTTGTTTGCTCTTTTTCCCGAAGAAGGCAAAATCATCCTATTAGCAGGCGTGAGCCGCGACTTGGTTGCCCAGTACGATGCCGAAAATTGGGTGCGGAGTCTGACACCGCTTATCGGCGGTAAGGGCGGCGGTGGTCGTCCCGACATGGCACAAGGCGGCGGCAACGATGCTACGAAATTGCCGGTGGTGTTTGAAGCGGCAAAGAAGTTTTTCGGGTGATCGCCTTGTGTCCGATCACATTATCCGATTTTGTTGAACTTGCAGGATCAAATCGACTTCGCCGGGAGAAATGTTGAGTCGCCGGGCGATTTCCACAGGCTCCACTCCGTAATTCAATAGCATTTCCACTTCGCCGCGAATACTGGATGGCAAATCCGCCTCCGGCGGCGGGAAAATGGTCGATGGCACCGGTTGTTCACCCAACGCTGTACTTCGCTTGATCGTTTTGCGGACACCTTCGATGTCATTTGCCAACTCTTTGAGCACGACGGCAAGCGGAGCGACTTGGGCAGCCGATTCTGCTGCTGGAATAACAGAAGGCAAATTTTCCGTCGGGGACTGCTGGGTATTGTCAGCGGCATTTTGAGCGATTTGACTCTGTTGCCATTCGATTTGTTGTCGGGCAATGTGCTCCACGTGTTCGACCAGAATTTCGAGTCGGTTTGCTGTCCGGTTCGCCTCCAAGGAAATCGTTTGCAATGCCGCCATTTTGGAGTCGATCTGACCAATGATTTGCCGACCAAGTTGATGTATTTCCGCTTCCCACTTCGCTGCCATTCCCTGTATTTTCCCAGTGAAAGGTGCGGCGAAAGGATCGCCCAACGGCACCCGTGTTTTGGGAGCAGACACTTTCGACTTTTGGAGGACGGACTGCATCTGTTTTTGGCGTTCCGTTACCTCGGCGGCTCGGATGGCTTCCTCGTGCCGCCGCTTTTTTTCGGCATTTTTTTGGATTCGGTTGACGGTCAGGCGCAACATCACCACCGTAACGATAAAAATTCCAAGAAGAGTAATGTAGTGAGATTCTATCGGAAAATCCATTGTCCGTAAGTTTAACGAAAATGTCTTTATTGGGCAAGAGCAACGAACTTATGATTACGGCTCCGCAGGGTTTCGCCGAACGAGACGTTTACGTTTGGGAGGAGTCGATCTTTGCATCCATCCATCCTGCTTGCTTCGTGTCCAAAGTGACAAAATCGCAGGCAGTACAATAATTGATGTTAGCAGACTACATGCTGCACCGATGACGAAAACACGACCAAGACTCTGTAAGCCCTGATGAGACGCAATCATCATACTGCCGAAACCGGCAAACGTCGTCAACGTTGTGATCAAAATTCCCGTCGTTGTCGACGACGAGATCGTATATTGGTTATTCTGTCGGTTGCGGAAATCATGCATCAAATGTACGCCATCATCGATACTAATTCCCACCACCAGCGGCAACACGATCATGTTTGCCGGATTGAGCGGTAAATCAAGCAGACCGATGATGCCGAACATCATAGCAAAACCCAAAAACATCGGCAGAAGAGCGGCGAAAGAAGCACCAAGACTGCGAAAATCCACCCACGTTATAAGAAAAACTACCGCCAGTGCATAATATGCCGCCGCAATAAACCCTTCCTGCATTTGAAGCGACGACTCATACGTTTGCAACGGGCTGCCCGTCGCATCTGGATCAATGTCCCGAACCGCCTCGACGAACTTTTTCATTTCGTCCATATCCCAAATGTTTGCCGTTGTGTAAATCCGCATCAGATGCTTGCCGTGCTTACCCACGAACCGGGAAACCAACGATTCCGGCAAATCATCAACCGATGGTGGTTCAGGGATCGCCATCGCTTTAAGCGATTGCAACCGACGCAATAGTTCGGCAATCCGAGGATTTGTCATTCCCGGCGGCAGTTGTTCAGGAATATTTTCCAGTAAGTCGGCAAGCGATTGAATGATCCGAACTCGTTCCGGGTCGGCTTCGGGAAAGTACGAAATGATCTCTTTGATGGTCAACTCGGGATACTTTTGCTCGAAACGTTTTTTGCGTTCCAACAATTTCTCTTTGGTGTCTGCAATAGACAGAGCAAACCAAACGTTTTCTCCCCCTTCTTCAGCGTCCATTTCAAGGAGTCGCCGTTCCAATTCTACACTTTCGAGCCCTTTCGGTTGCAAATTAAGCAAATTATGATCGTACCGCACCTTGGGAATACCGGGCAACAAAAATAGAAATCCCAAGGTAAACAGAAAAAGCGTCATTTTGGGAAACATGAAGACCGGTGCGAGTGTGCCTCTTATGTCGATCAGACTACCGGATGGAGTGTTGTTGCCCGGTGTCGTTGGTGTCGTCAACATAATCATTGCTGGCAATACGGTGAATGTCGTAAGTACACAGAAAAGGATTCCGCCGCCGACAATGATTCCCAGTTCGGCAACCCCCGTAAATTCGGTAAATGATGCGACGTAAAACGCCGCCGAAGTGGTCAACGCGCCTGTCAGAATACCAGGTCCGACAAGGTTCGACGCTTGGCACAGCGATTCGGCAACATCTCTGTTGATCTTGCGCAATTCGAAATATTTTCCCAAGTAGTGAACACTGAAATCTGTTCCCAGTCCGATGAGCATGGCACCGAACGCAATACTCAAAATGTTCAAATGTCCGACAGCGAGCGTGGTATATCCCATCGTCCATGCAAAGGCGATGAAAAGTGCAAGCATTGCAAGAAACGGATGTCGAAGCGAGCCAAAACCTGCCATAAAGACGACACAAACGCCGACAAACGCCAGTAATGTCGCCATGACCATTGCTTCATTACTCATTGCCATCTCATCGTATTCGAGAATCGGCATTCCCGTAAGACCGATTTGGAGCGACGGATATTCGGCGCGGGTCTTTTGGACAATGTTCCGAAGAGTACCGATAGCCTCGGCTCCTTGGGAAAACTGCGTCTTGTCGATGTTGATGAGCCGCAGTAACACGAAACCGAGAACTCCGTCCTTGGTAGGAAAAAGGAAATAATTCATATCTCCCTCGGCGGTGTTGCTCTGCGACAGCGTGGTCAGTAGATTGGCAACGCCTTCCATCGGGGCAGCGGGAATCGGTTGCCGGTTTCTCGGATCAAGCAGAGCGAGCGAACTGGCAACAGATCGTTGTATTGTTTGCAGGTCTTCGAGAGGAACATAATGGAGTCCCTTTTGGTGTATGGCGGAAAGGTCAACACCGTGCAAAATTCCCTGGTAGAGGTCGGGAAAGCCCTTGATTTTTTCGGCGAGCAGTTCCAGGGTCGCAATGATTTCGCTGTTTTCCTTTCCCTCAACGACGACAATGACTTCGTTTTCGTCGCCGAATTCGTCGATGTATTCGAGCCAGAGTTGGTTGAATCCACTGTTGGGATTGATGAGATCGAGTCGACTCATTTTGAGTCCGAGGTGTCCGTAAGTCCAATAAAGGCTAAAAGCGGCAACAAGGAGCGACAGTACCAGCACCGTAACCGGCGCACGGCAACAGATCAGGGTCAACGACCAAAGCGGTCGGGCAAAAATGGACGTTTCCGTCGTATGGTGGGGGCTTCGCTCCATAAAGCCCGGATTCTAGCAAAATTTCCGATTCGGATAAAGAGCGATTTTTACTCGAAACGGCAACCTTCGCGGTTCGAGTTTATCTCTCTCGAAACGCTTGCAACAGCATTGGAACGACCTGTTTGACATCGCCAACGATGCCATAATGAGCAATCGAAAATATCGGTGCCTCGCGGTCAGTATTGATCGCCACTATCTTTGCCGAATCCTGCATTCCGCTACGGTGTTGGATCGCTCCACTGATTCCGCACGCAATGTACAGTGCCGGTCGAACCGTCGTTCCGGTTTGTCCCACTTGATGCTCATGTCCAATGAAACCGCTGTCCACCGCCGCCCGGCTTGCACCAACCTCTCCGCCAAGCGCATCAGAGAGATCAAAAAGCATACCGAAATTTTCCTTACTTCCCACACCTGCTCCGCCGGAAACGATGACTTTTGCCCCGCCCAAATTAAGTTTCCGTTTTTCGACCTCCCGCTTGATGACCTCAACGGCAAAAAGCGTTTGTGCGGTCAGTGGCACAGTCTCTTTAACGACATTCCCTGTGCGCTGCGGATTCGGCGTGCCAAGCGGCATCACTCCCTCCCGGACGGTCGCCATTTGGGGCCACTGATCGTAATTGACAATCGTTGCCACTATGTTCCCGCCGAATGCCGGTCGGACTTGCAACAACAAATTTGGATGGACGGTGCCATTTTTCTCGGTAACGTCGGAAATTTCGAGGTCGGTACAGTCGGCGGTGAGTCCGCTTTGCGTTGCCGATGCCACGCGGGGAGCAAGGTCGCGTCCGATATGAGTCGCTCCGAACAGAACGATTTGCGGTCGGTACTTTTTGATAAGTTCGACGAGAACATGAGCGTAGGGATCGGTGCGGTATTCCGACAAGGCTTTGTCTTCGACGAGATAAACCTGATCTGCTCCGTGAGCGATCAGTTTATCGGCGGCGGAAGCGACATTGTTACCAGGTAGGACGACTCCGACGGCAACACCAAGTTTATCCGCCAGTTTCCGCGCTTTGCCGATAAGTTCCAGCGAAACGTTCTGTATTGTCCCATCTTGGATTTCTGCATAGACCCAAACTTCTCCCTTTGTGTTCTTTTCGATCATACCGGCTTCTCTCCGATCAAATGTTACTCTGAAACACAGGAATTATATCGTTTATTCCTATCCATACAACCTCTTACCTCACCCCCGAGGAAACGGTGGAACGTCAAGAATCTTTATCGAATGTTGAGCATATTTTCCACGTGGTTGATGCCCGGTTCTAAAAGAAGGAGTTGTTTTGCCACTCTGCGCTCCCAATCGGAGGCTACCGAACCAGACAAAACTGCTGTCGTTTCCGTCGGTGAATGAGTAAACATGATCTGACCATCTTGGATTCCCTGTATTCGCGAAAGGTTGGCTTCTACATCTAGTCGCTGAGGTCGTTGTACCGAAGGTGCCGTTGGGTTCACATCAACCGTACTGACAGATTGAATGAGTCGGGCATTGGTCCCTCCCTGCTGCAACATACCGGAAGTCATTCCCGGTCGACGTTGCGCTGTTGCTGATGTTGTCGAGCGCATCGGCGAGCGTGACTGTGCTGCTTGTCGCCGGGCGGTTGTGCTCGTCGTTGCCGATGTTGACGATCTGGTCGAGGAAGAATTGGGCAACTCTTCAACACCGACGAAAAAGGTCGGCTTGCCGGAACCGATGAACCCCCCTCGTTCCGATACGTTTTCTACCTGTATGCCCTGACCATCGGACTGACTGGTATTGCTTCCCACCTGTGCAAGCAACATCACCGGCGACGACAGCAACACCAAAAACGAAACGATTCCCAAGACTCTCATGCTTGTCCTATCGTCAAAGAGCGTTCCAAACATGACGAAAAATCCGAAAACAACGACCTTGTTGATTGTACTCAGGATGGAAACGGCTTGCAAGGGCTTAGTCTCCGGTGAAAATGCGCCTTGTGGAAGCATAAAAAATGAACAAAACAGGTCATTACGAAGCAGTCAAGAGTAAAAATCGGCATATTTGGTAAATTTTACCTAAACTATTTCACCCGAATCGGTCGATATTACTGGTTGAATCCTCCCCAATCGGGAAATTTTGTCCATTGGACTGATAAGGAAAAACCAATGAATACCCCCCCAAAGAGTTGTCTCCACAATTTTCGCCTCGGTTTACTTTTCGTCTTGACCGCCTTTATAACGGTCTGTTTTTTGACGGTCTCCAGTCATGCCCAGAGCGTTGGTTCTCCTCCGCCATTTATCCGTTGGGAAACTGATTTGAATGTGGCAATGACACGTGCCGAACAGGAGAATCGTCCTCTTTTCCTACACTTTTGCCTGCCCGCCCAACAGATGGAGACCGAAGTTTTCACGCAACCAAATATTGCGTCCCATCTCCAGGCAAATTATGTGATGGTCAAGATTAACGCCTCGGAAAATGCGGCTCTTGTCCAAAAATTTGCCGTCACGGCGGCACCGACCGATATAGTTATGAGGGTCAATGGGCAACTCATTCATCGCCGGGTGGGAGGAATCACGGCGGATCGGTTTGCTGACTATCTTGCCTTTTTACAGAAAACGATCCAATCGGAGAGGAATCTTGTCCCTCCCCCCTCTGCTCCAGCCCCCTTTCCGGGAATGAATGTGGCAGAACCGTCCCCTCCAGTTCCACCGGGAACTGCCGCCCAACCGGGTGTAATGTTGCCGCGTGAAATGATCACGACTCCCGACATCATGCGTGATACGTTCGGCGGACATCAAGCACCGGTTGCACCGACGGTGTCGGGAACAGTACCACCGCCGAATGCCCCCCATGCTTTTCGGTCTCTTGAAACGGCAACGAGACCGGCTATGGATCAAACTGCTGGTACATACAATGTACAGAATTCGCCCCATGTTTCGATGAAAGAAACCACTCCGCCGGTAGCCAGTGCGGTAGCGGCGGTACTGGTCGAACCCGCACCGGCAAAAATGACCGTCGAAGTTCCGCTCGCCTTGGAAGGTTTTTGTCCGGTAACTCTTTGTTCTGAAGAACGCTGGACTCCCGGCAATCCGGCATACTGTACGATGTACCATGGGCACATTTTCCGGTTTGCGTCGATGGAAACCCTTGTAGCCTTTGCACAGAACCCGGCGAAATACATTCCGATTGCGATGGGCGAAGATATCGTGTTTATGGTGGAACGGAATAAACGGATCGAGGGCAACCGCAAGTTCGGGGCTTGGTTTCAAGGACGTGTTTTTCTATTCTCCTGTCAGGAAACGCTGAATGCTTTTGCGGATCGACCGGAGTATTTTATGGAAATCGCCTTGAAATACGAGATCGCACGCAGGGAACAACCAGGTCCGGTCGTGTATTAGTGTAGCAATTATTCTAATTTTGCTGGGTTGCATACTTTTTTGCAAAAAATAACAAAGACAGGGCAAGACAGAAAAGTTCACCAAAATAGAGTGAATGTGCCGAAAAGGGAAGAAGCGAGCAGAATCATTGACAAACGGCGGAGAAAAATGTATAACGGTCCACCACTGGGTGGAGTCGCCGTATCGTGTTTAGAAACAAGAGGGAATTATGAACTTGCTGGGAAGATTACTCATTGTTCTGATTTTCATCGGGAGCATCATGTTGGCTTCCTTTTCTGTTGTGTTGTATGCAACTCATACAAACTGGCGGGAACGTGCCAACAAATTGGAACTGGACCTGAAGGCGAAAACGCAGGAACTTGGCGATCTGCAAAAGTCGAAGACTGCCCTGGAGGCGGCGTTGCGGCTTGAAATAAAAAGTCAGGCGGCACGCAACGTTGCCCTGGCGGTAACGGTGCGCCAGTTAACCCAGGACTTCAATGAAGCAAAAGTGGAGAAAACCAACTTGGAGGCGAAACTTACGGAACAAGTGGCAGCCGTTCAGACAGCCACTGACATGGCAGAGGCACTTCGCCTTCGACTTGATGGGGCAAGCAAAGAATTTCTTAATGCCCAGAGAGACTGGAACGAAATGGCAACCCAACTGATCAGAAAAACGGACGAAGCCCACGGTCTGGCAATACAGGTAACGTCCTACCAGTCCACGGCAACCCAGTTAGCCAAAGATTACCGGGATGTGGTTGAAGTTTTGCGAAAACACGGTTTGTCTGCCGATCCAGAACTTTATTCTCAACAACCCCCGGCAGGAATACATGGAGCGGTTACGGAGGTGCGTCCCGGCGGGATCGTTCAAATTTCCATTGGTTCGGATTCCGGTCTGGTTAAGGGACACCAACTTGATGTGGTACGCAATCGGGGAGAGCGCAGTTCGTACGTCGGTAAGATAGAAATTACCCAGACCGCCGCAGATTGTGCCGTCGCAAAGGTTATGCCCGAATTCCGCAGAGGGGTCGTCCAGCGGGATGACGAAGTTACATACATTGATGTGAGCACAATCGTTACTCATTAAGGGAGACGCGCCGCAGATGGCTTTATCGTTCGGTAAAAAAGGGGATCAAAAAGAGAAGGGCACTCCGAAAGCCACCGGTAGGGTTGCGCCGTCAAAAAAACAAAAGCAACCGAAGGAACCCAAACAGCCCAAGCAATCCAAACCGGTAGTTCCGCCGGACATTTATACCTTGTTACTCGGTTTGGCGGCTTTGTTCTTTATCGTTACAACGATCGTGCTGGGATTGAACTACTATTGGTACCAATCGGTAGAGCCTGCCGTCTTGCCTTTGAGTTGGGCAAAGTAACACACTGCCATTCCGCTCCGTTCCCCTTGTCCCATGCAGGGCGGCTTTTTCGTTGCGCTGTTTTCCTCCTACAAAAGCCGGAATAGAGCGCAACAAAATGACGGATGCGGTTTTTGCACATCATACTGTTTGACGGTTCCTATTGGAGCACCGCCTTGTAATTATACCGGTCGTTGGGAGCAACATCGCCGTGGAGAGTGAAATCCGACCATTCGCCGTTCATCATAATCCCATCCGCCCACTTAAAAAGGAATTGTTTCGGTAACGTTTCCCAGCCCAGTGCCTTCACAGAAACCGCCATCTCCCATTCGTTGTCTTTCAATGCTAATTCGGCAACGGTTCCGGTTTCTTTCCAACTGTTATCCTTGTAGAAATAGATTTTCTTTTGGGCAATCAATATATCGTAACCGAGATAACTGGTTTGTGCATTGCAGTCACTGTCAATGAGGAGCAACATCGAATTCGGCTTTTCCAATCCTGTGATGGGGTCTTGGGTGCGGACATAGAAATACAAAGTGTCTTTCTTCTCATTGAAAGACACTTTGGCGGCAACCAAGTCATTGCCTCCCGTTTCGTTGACATATTGGGTGTCTTTACCCCAGCCGCGGCTCTTCCGCCAGACAACGTCGCCTATCGTATCCCGGAATTCCGGCGAAACGTTCTTCCAATCCTCAAATCGACCGTCAATCGTGATGGGTTGCGGCTTGACGGTTTCGACGGCGCGTACCCCTTTGAATTTCCGGTTCATCGCTATCATTTGATAATAGGACAAATCGCCGTGTCCCCCTTTCATCGGTTCAATGTCCCGACTGAATTCCCTATTGAATTGGTCCACAAAATTTACGGCTTGCTCCTCGCTGCCATGAAACGGAGCCGTGCGAGGAAAACGTCCGGCAATCCATTCGTTCCAACTGGTAATAAAAACGAACTCCGGGTCAAGTTCCATCGCTCTTTCCCATTGTTCGATGAAGTTCCGCCCCGTAAAATCACACTGTTCCGGGGGTGGTTGCTTGCCGTTATGAAAAGAACGTCCATGAGACCGCGGATTGCTCAACACGCCGAGTTTGCCGTCCACCGCATTTTGACCGATCCCCACCGATACTTGTTCGATCTTTTTCACAGTACCGTTCTTATCCGGCAGATTGTCGGAGGTATAAAAACCGTGCTGCGGAGTGATTTCAAGCCAACTCCACTGATCGGGTCCCGTCGGTCCGATGAAATAATCCGGTTGCGGTTTGCGGAAAGTAAAGAAACGGAGTATCGCCTTTGTTTCTTCATCTTCAATTTCACCGGATAAACGCATGGATCGGATTTCGCCCACCGGTTCGCCTGATCGAAACCCTTGCAATTCAGGAAATTTTTCGTCTTGGGGAATCGACCACCATCCCGCTTTACCGCTTTCGTGCGTTAATTCCAGATAATAGGTTCCCGCTGGCAATGGCGGTTCCAATTCCATGCCGTACCATTCGTTATCGTTAATGTTGTCAAACCGTTGAGAACACAAAATTTTCCCGCCGGGCTGTTTGTCGTACAGCGTAAGCGTGGCAATGGAATCCGTTGTGCTCCACGTCGGAATCGGAATCTCAACTTTATGTATGACTTTTTTTGTGGTGAACGACTGCCCTACCGACTGTTGAGGCAATGCTTCGGCTGGAATCTGGGTCGTAAAAGCATATTTACCCCTTTGGGGCACTAATGCCGGATCGGCAAGAATGAGCGGCTTCCCTTTCCAATGAAACCACAAATCGGCATATTCACCTTTGGAATAGAAGTCGTTCCACAGTTCCCTGACGACTTTGTCGGGTTGCCAAAACGGCGTGAGAAAAGCGATTTTCGGCGTTTTGTTACCCAATTTCCGGGATTCGGAAAACACTTTGCAAAGCGGTCGGTACGATTCTGGATACGTCAACTGGTTCGTCACATCGAAGAGGATGACATCGACACCGGCATCGGCTAACATCTGGGCGTGTTTGCGGAGCACAAATTCGTCTTCACCGACGTAGTAGTCAAACACGGATTCTCCCCAGTGATGCGGTGCATAGAGCGGTCCCCAAAGCGGTGAATCCTCTTTTTGAATCGCCTCGGGATCGGTAGCAAGAATCTTGCTAATGTCAAACGGTCCTTGATCGCCGTGCCGTCCGAGCCAAAGAAAATAGAACATGCCGATAAATTTGTCCGATTTAGGCTGTCCCGCCTCGGTAGCATCGGGTAACGTCCGTCCCAGATCATCGGTTGCGGTCCAAGTATCACTTTGGACATCCCAGAGTGGCGTTTCGGCAAATACTCCTGTGAGAATCCCTGTACAACAGAACAGGGAAAAAATCAAACCGGTAGCAATAATGTTTTTCATGGGCGGTTGTTTTCGTTCGTGGGGCTTCCGTTGTACCTCAAAATTGTCTTTCCGTCAATACGCTGTAAACGGCGCGAAGAAGCACCTTTTCTTGCGATCGTTCTCCTATTTCACGATCCGTAATGGCTTTTTGCGAACCCGCAACTGGTCAAACCCCGGCATAAAATCTTTGATCGCCTCTCGTGCTACATGAAGATGCGCATCAAAATAATACGTACCCGTTTGTTTTCTTACCATCTCATCATCTGCCCTCCGAAATTGTGCATCGTGGGCTTCCCGATATTGTTCGTTTTCAATATCCTCGCTACACATTCGGATTGAGCGACCATCTCCGCTGGATTCCTCCGTGGAGCATCTCCAACTGGAATTCGCAAAAATCGAATCGCACTTTTCCGGCAAATCGCTGGAAATTATGCAATGCCTTCTCGAAACCGAAGAGGGAAAAATTCATCGTGAAAAACTCAAGGCGGACATTTGGACAGAAACCTATCCGGGGAATCCCTGTGTTCGCCGGGCGATTCACAGATTGAATGCCGGACTTGCTAAACAGAATTTTGGCTACGCCGTGCGAGGAAATCTGAAAGGTAGCAAAGGCGTTTATCGGTTAGTGCCGATTGAAAAGTAACGCAAATGGTAACGGAAACCGCATTGGAGGCGAAAAAGAAAAATTCCAAAAACTGCTTTTGGCATCTATGCGGGATTTTCAGTACAAAAATAATTTTTCATTTTTTTTCGTAAGTAACGCAAAGCGTAACGCTTGGTTTATTTTTGTATTGTATATTTATGGCAATAAAACGAAGCACAATTCGTTTTTCCTTTTCAAATAACGACAAAATCATGACGTGGTGGGAGAAACAAGATTACGTTGCAACGGCAACGTGTGAAAAGGCAGTCATTTATCTTCGTAACTCTGCTGATATAGGGCAGGAAAATTCATGTGAAATCCAGGAAGAAAAATGCCGGGCTTTTGCAGAATCTGGGTATCCGGTTGTCTCCAGTTAAAATAGGGGGTTTTCGTCGATTTTTCCGCCTATCATTTGAGCGTATGTTACCGGATCTACTTGGACGGCTTGCTGGAGTAAACGATAAAACAGCT
>Ga0123353_10012079_pt1 | contig 12235 bp, 6 predicted proteins | sample TergutLab28metaG_3_FD_92763 | JGI IMG/M metagenome (GOLD analysis project Ga0123353, IMG submission 92763) | Labiotermes labralis P3 segment gut microbial communities from Petit-Saut dam, French Guiana - Lab288 P3 | ecosystem: Host-associated > Arthropoda: Insects > Digestive system > Gut ... | reverse complement strand
TATTTATTTACTGCTAAATTACTCTACATGTTTCGGGCGTCTATCGCACCCATCATCAGGAGTACATAAAACTATAGTTGCAGCTTCTGGTACGGATCATACTATCTGCGAAGCAAGTTTCTTCAAACGTGACCACGTGGTCACGTTTCAAAAAGCTCCCCAGATAGTATGATCAGTACCAGAAGCTGCAACTATAGTTTTATGTACTCCTGATGATGGGTGCGATGGACGCCCGAAACACGTAGTGTAATTTAGCAGTAAATAAGTATCTGCATACTGTTGCATTTTGTTGGATTTCTTCAACCTATAATAAGTTATATTTGGGGCTGCCTGTATTTATGCTGTAGCATGTTAAGTTGATGACAGGATTTGACCGAGATGTATACCACATACATAACAACGTAAAGACACGACGAAAACCACGTAGACTAAATGCTGATAGTGGTGAGAGCTGCATGTCAGCATGTTCCACATAATGCGATCGCACAAAACGCTGCTATTAAACTTTCTTGTATTGTCTAAATAAAAATAATGAAGACGTTGCAAGTAAATACGTAATTTTAGGACCAGTAACAGTTATTTGAATGCACGTTTATCGATGTTTTATTATGGTCCCTGGGAGGATTTTTATAAAACAAGTGTAAGTATTCTTGTTACAAAAAAGGTCTGTAGTTGCTCTAAGTAAAATTTTGGTACTAAAATAACTGAGCGTGTTCGATTATAGAGTGGTGGGGAAAGTATTGGGACCCAACAGGGAGGTAAAAACAGAAAGTTCGAGAAAATTTTATAATGAGGAGTTTTGTGATTTGAATTCCTCTCCAGATATCATTAACGTAATAAAATGCAGGAGGATGAGATGGAAGGGCATATGCAACGCGTGGGGAAGAACAGAAATACATCTAGGTTTTTGGTTGGAAAACCTGAGGCAAGAAGACCGCTTAGGAGACTTAAAAAGACGTACATTGCAGAGTAATATTAAAATGTGTCTTAACGAAACCGTGTGAAAAAAGCTTGGAATTGATTCACCTGGCTCAGGACAGGGAAAAGTGGCGGACTGTTGTGAACACGGCAATGAACTTTTGAGTTTCATGAAATGCGAAGGGTTTCTTGGCTAACTGAAGACTTATTGTATTAACTCCTGAAGAAGCGCTCTGCTCCGTGGAGTCAGTTTTCACAAAAAGAATGAATATTGTGGATATCTTTTCCATTATTTTAAAAATATTTATCACATAAAAGAATTGTGTTAAATTTGAGAGTGTTTTGGTTTTATAATTTTTATCGTGTCACCGTGCATTTTGAAATCTACTTAGTTCACTCACCAACAAATGCACTATTTATTAACTTTGTAAAAGTTTCAAATTTACGTTCAAATACACAACAATATCGCTCCTACAGTTTCGGTCTTCAATGACCGTCATCAGGGAGCTTTATCTGTACCTAACTAAAGTTATATTTATGTTAAAACGTTCGGTAAAATTACGTCGTTATAAAAATTATATGATGTGGCAACATGCCGCTCTACGACATGTTGCCACATCACCAAATATATGGAACGTCGTAATTTTACCGAATGTTTTATCATAAATATAACTTTAGTCAGGTACAGATAAAGCTCCCTGATTATGGTCATTGAAGACCGAAAATGTAGGAGCGATATTGTTGTGTATTTGAATGTAAATTTGAAACTTTTACAAAGTTCATAAATTGTGCATTTGTTGGTGAGTGAACTACGTGTTTTGGTTTAAGTTGCTGCGAAACTAATCAATAGCATAATTTGTTTAGTATTTTACACGTATTTCATTCTACCTTTCATTTCCGATATTTATCTGTAACAATTTAAATAGCCGTCTGTTATAATTGTTCCAGTTTTACTCAAATATAAATCCTATGCCTTGTGCATGAACAGTGTCAAATAATCGTACGCTCAATTTTCACTTTCACAGTAACCAATCATTTGTTGTACACTTTGTGCAGCCTTAGTGCTTGTGTTCAGAATTAATTAGCTTCATCGATTTTTTGCTCTTATTAACTAAAATTCTTTAGTAAATATCGTAATATATAATGAAATGTTTATTTTAACAGGGTAATTATCGGCTTATTAGTGCATTGATGGCAGACCGCAAGTAACGTAATACAGCTGATCTTAATGCTTTTAATACTGCAAGCTATTTATGTAGGCATTAGGCACCAACATAACACAACAGGCCATAAACATTATTATTAAAATGTTTATAAAACCAGAATCGTCTGTAGCTGCCCTCTAGGATCTTAGACACGTTCATCAGCATGGTCCCATAACAGAAATCAGGCAGAAAATGGCACGCTTGGAAGTTGAATATTAAAATCATTTTCATTTCATGATATGCACTAAACCTTGGAGATGTAGTGTTTAGTTACGTAACTGTGTTTAGTTACGTCAGGTAAGTGTGTTTCTGGCTCTAACCAAATAGTTCATGGCAAATGTAAATAACAAAATTCTTTTCTATTTACTCTCTAAAATTATTTAAAATAGAATATTCTGGTTTCAGATATTCTTCAATATCATTACCGTAAGCTATATGCTAAGAACTAATCGAATTCTATTACTATATAAAAGATATTCATTACTATTTACACTGTCTCTCTTCGGCACATTTCACATTCCTGTCCTGTTTTTAACATATCTCATAACTGTAAATTAACTGGACCTTGTAAAGTATAGCATCAATATTTAAATTAGTGTTATATATGCTTATGTGAACTTTACACAGCTTTCGATATACAGTTAATTATTCATCACACCCGCGGTCTTTACGTCAGAACTTTTTTGTGTATATAAAATCTTCAATAAAAATCAAGTTTCCAAATTTTTTTATCAGTTGGTTTTGGAAGTCCGATACTGTATGAGTCCCTCCGCCGTCAGTAGCACCATGATGTGAGAAAGGGAGAAGGGATCGTTAATTATGCCGGGGTGTAGAAAGGAGAAGCTCTCCTATTCTAACAAGAATTCACTTCGAAATAACGGAGGGCGAACGTGGTACTTCCCTCCGTTCTATTCCTCTTCACCATACTCCACTTCCACAGGGTACATGCCACTTTGCACTCGCAAAATTCCCTCCCTTTAACTTGAGTAGAGTTGCCCTGCATATCGGAAATCAATTCCACACAACCCCTAGCATCAAACACTCGTACCACTGCTCCATAAGCCTTTGATATCACTGTGTGGTATGTGGACCTTACCGTTTGTTAAGATCCAGTAATGGAAGTCTGTATACAAAATACCTGACCGACCTTCAGCAACCAGATAGAAGTCAATACGTTCTTCGTTTAAAACTCGCACAGTGGCATTAAAGTCGAACAACAACAAAATGACCGAATGTCTCACTGTGTAGCTGAAATATTTTCGTTTGTATGGTTCACTTCAGTGACACTAACTCATGCTTTTAGAAGGAAATCCACACCCCTTTTAGAGGGCTTCAGTTCCTGCGAAATACTAGCAATGAGTTTCCACTGTGTCACTGAAGCGCACTACTCAGGTCCCATTAGTCAAAGAATGCAGTTCTGGATCTTTCGTGATCGAATCGATTGTGGAAATAGACACCTTCTTTTTTTTTGAAGACGGTTTAGTGATATCCAAGGGCACAATCTTGTATTTAATATCCCCATTCTCTCCAAGGATGGCGGCTGGATTCTCGAAGATGGCCTCATGTTCGGGCCCTCTTTGTTCTTCACGGGTGTAGTAATGTGCTGCGTGATGACGTGAGTATGCGATACCTGCAAGGAGTGCTGCCCCTGTCAATAGTAATAATAGAACAGCAGCACCAGCAGCAAGGAGTCCGAACCGTGAGTGTTCTGCCAGGAAGTTTGTCGATACGATACCACCATCACTTTCCATGTATCCTAGACCGCCGTCGCTGCTAGTGCACCACAACAATGAGGACCTAGACAGAGAGCCAATGGATTGTCCTTGTAACTCGTACGGCAAAGCGCATGTCAGCTGTCTGAAGGCAGCACCCACAGTACTCTTGTTCATGTAGTTCATCATGTAACTCATGTGACACAGGTCGCATATCCACGGGTTTTCTTGTAAATGTACCGTTTTTACCGCCTCTAATCTCAATATGAGTCTCTCGTCCAACCCGCGAAATCGATTTCTCGAAAGATCGATTTCGTGCAACTTGGGGATATGAGACAGTATCTGCGCTTGGAAGTGCACGAAATTGTTTCCAGACAGATTGAGAAATCGAAGATGGTCATGGTACATAAACAGATCCAACGGGAGTTTAGTGATTCCCATATCGGCTAGAGAGAGATCGCGGAGTTTCAGAATGACCTGTAATATATATTTAACCTCTGACAGAGGAACTGAATTACCACTGAGTTTTAACTGACGGAGAGATTCAGCCAGAGGAATGAAGGTAGCAGTTTCCAAGCGATCCAGCTTATTGTAACTCAAGTCCAGTTCTTGCAGAGTGGTCAGGTTTGCAAACGCCGTTGCGGTCACTTTTGCTAGGCGGTTGCGGGCAAGCGACAGTGTCTGCAGGTCGATTTGTCCCCCGCTAGCCCCATTGTTTCCGAACGTCCGTTCCAGAACGACGGGCAGTTGGTTTCCGTCCAGCATCAGAACTTGCAAATTTCTCAGGTCCCTGAATTCGTCTGACGTAACGTACTTGAACTCGTTGTCACCCAGGTCGAGGTACAGCAGGTCCGGTAGTAGGCGGTAGATGAGAGTGTTGATGTTGGAGAGACCACAGCCTCGACACCGAAACACTCGCAGCTCCTGCCGAACAACAAAGGAACATCACTGAACGCAAACACTACTTATGTTAATCCATTGTTTCTCAGCCTTTTTGAGCCGCAGTTAGATTAGATCAATGTCTCTGCCTTGCGACCCCAGCTGTCAGAATTCAAGGTACGTGTATAATAACAATAAATCGGTGCAAATAATACTACATTTTAATGATTTAATGAGGTGAAAATGAATGTAGTATAATCCTCATGCAAATCATTGTTTCCTTACTCACTCAGAAAAACACTGAGACTCGTATTTGGGTCGCGACCTACAGTTTGAGAAACGCTGACTTAATCGAAGAAAGGAGTTATCATATATCAGTTAAAGTTATTAAAAATTAAGTTTTATGGAACTAAGGCCTCTGCCCCCAATAAAAAATTATATTAACTTTCAAATGCTTTTAAATATGCCTTTCAATTTTAGTGCATTCATAATGTCTTCTTGTTTGGTACTGTACGTGATATCGCGACGTGTCTACAGTATTTATTTACAGTCAAAGTACACAGTCCAGCACAAATGATTCATTTTAAATACAAATATTCTTCGTTTATTCATTGTGTGTGTGTGTGTGTGTATATATATATATATATATATATATATATATATATATCTGTGTGTGTGTGTGTGTGTGTGTGTGTGTGTATGGGCCGGGTAGCTTAGTCGGTATAGCGACTGAATTCGGGCTGAACGGTCCGCGATCGAATCCCGATGGGGACTAGATTTTCCGCCCATCCAGACGGGCCCTGGGACCCACGAAGCCTCCTGTAAAATGGGTGCCGGGTCTTTCCTGGGGGTAAAGTGCGGCCGGAGTGTGCTGCTGACCACACACCCCCTTCTAGTGCCGCGGTCATGGAAGAGTAGAGCTATACGTCTATCCACCCTCTGGGCCAAACCGGGCCTGTAATGTGATCACTTTACCTTTATATATATATATATGTTTATATTTATTTATTTGTTTGAGTTGTCACAAAATTGATTAACCACCAAAAGTGATTAGCTGCACGTGAATTTAATGTTTGTTTAGTGCAAGGGAGTGGGTCATAGTAATGTTCGCAGTTCAGTTCAGTGAAGAGCCTTAGTACCATGGATTATCTCAAAGTTAGCCTTCTTAGCCTTGTTGTTTATATTGTTAGTCACTCAGTTACAAAACTGAATGGCTAGTTCATATTCACTCGAACGGACATTATTAACACGAGGCATGTGTATGATACATCGTACAGTACAGACTGTAGAGCTTTGATTGCCCTGTGCTTCATACAGGGGTAAGGGTGGTGAGGTGCACCCTTGTACAGGCACTGAGGCTCTGTACAGGCCGTACGGCCCATAGGGGGTGTAGAGGTATAGCTCTGCTCTCTCTTGACCATGGCACTAGAAGGGGGTGAGGGGTCAGCGTTACGCCCTGACCGCTGTTTACCCCCGGTAACGACCCGGTACCCATTGTACAGGAGGTTGATGGGCCCCAGGGCCGGTCTGGACAGGTGCGTAAAATCTCGCCCCCCACTGGGATTCGATCCCCGGACCGTAGCCAGTCGCTATACCCACTACGCTAACCGGCCCCATGCTTCATACAGGGTGCTTGTTACTTCAAAGCTGTCTATGTTCTTGACCATTAAGCACACTTGTGACTGCGTGTACTACCTGCTTGAACGTTAAAATAATCTGCAGTTTTCTCAAATTAACTTTAATATGTTTCGTACATTCTCAAAATAATCGGGGGTCTGATGTTTGTGTGACCGTGCATCATTGATATAGTAACATAAGGAGCCAACTAGATGCAAAAATAATAATTTTATTAATAATTTCAATCAGCTCAACACATTTCGGGCGATAATTTCGCCCATCCTCAGGAGCACTATACTGCGTTTACGGCTTTTGGTGTAAAGCACCAATGATGCTGCCTGCTGGTGACTAAGGTGAGGTGGAACTGTCTATTGCTCCTGAGGATGGGCGAAATTATGGCCCGAAACTTGTTGAGCTGATTGAAATTATTAATAAAATTATTGTTGTTGCATCTATTTGGCTGTTTATATTACTAATCAGGGGTTGTTTACTCTAACAGCATTAAGGGACTGGTTTTGTGATGGAGACTAGGGCCTTACTGCCATGTGGGTACTGAATTTTATACTTCATATAGCGAATTGTGATAGTGGACTTTAGGAATAAACGAGCAGTAACTACCGTGGGTGCAGGAATTGTTGTTATAACAACGTGATGGAAATTCGAAATGTCGGAAAATCAAATACATCCAGTTTGAATTGGCATTATTAAAAGCAGCGAAATAGGGTATAATTCAAATATCGAACCTACTCACATTTTATTAGACGTTTGTGTCTGAAGCCCATTAACAGAAGGCTTTTGTTGGCGGTTTCGATTTATTTATTTTTGGAATTGATCATATATTATACAAATTATATAAAATTAATAAATGAAGTTAATATATGTTAAGTTATATTATATTGACATTAAATAACCTATCGAATTAGTTTCTTAATTTAATTTATGTTTGATAATGAGCATGTTTGAGTAAAAAAATTATGAGCAGGAGTGTACAATAGAATTGTGTTGTGACAGAGTAAATACGGGTAAATAAAGGCAACTTATTCTAACCCGCATTGTAGACCAAAGGAATGAACAACATGGATGTTGGTATTCATGACCTGTATTCGGAAAGCCCTGAATTCAACTCTCGGCCTGATACCAGCTTTCCCGACTGAAGTATTTCGTGGTTTTATCGTGTCTGTCCAGAGAAATTTCTAGATAGCACCTCGAACTGGGACACAACACCTCATCTCCACACCTGTAATCTGAAGACATGTAATCCTGACGAATAAAATAAACCAAGAATAATTAATACGAGTACTACAGTAATTTTGGTTGTGACGCCGTGTTGTTCCATAGGTACAAAAACTATAGGCGTCATATCTTATTAGGTCGTAAAGGCAAACGTAAAATTATCCATGTGTCCTTCATGAACGTATAAGGGGAACGGAAATCTACGGCCACCCGTTTTTCCTCTCGGTATTGTGTGGAGGTGGCTGGTAGGCTTTTTCGCTCCGGTCTCTTTACTCCCTAGGCCAGGGCTGGCGAAACTTTTTGAGTTCTCATGCCCAAATTGTCTGTAAATTTCGAAGAAATTCTTTCGCGTGCCCTTGGAAATTCTGAAGAACAAAATAATATCCTAGAGCCTTATATAAATTATTATTATTAATTATTGCATTATTATTATTATTATTAAATATTATAATTATAACAGTATAATTACTTCGTAGTCTAATCATATTTCTAATTAAGACGTCGTCGAGGAATGCGATGAGGAAGCAAATTTGTAAGTACCTGGAGCTGCTTCTGCTTCCTATTTGAAAAGGTGATTTTAAAACGCTTTGTACACGGTCATGTATTCGCCCAGTCAAGTCCAGGTCTGCGCAACAATGATAAATTTCCAGATAACACCGCCGCTGATTTGTGTAAAAATGTTTCACTCGCAGTGTTACTTGGTAGCAACAGTAATTCACATACAATCTCTATACAGCCAGATGTGTATTTATACACATATATTCACAACATAAAGAAGCTGGTCGGGCAAAAGAAATAAAAAATTTGGGATAGCAGTAACAGCCGCTTGCCAAGTGAATTTTTCCACTTGCCATAGATTCGCTGGCCCTGACCGAGACAAAATCCCGCTGTACACATTGAATACGTCCCTGTTTGGGCCCCAGAGTGGTCTCAAAATACCGTAACATTCTTATTTCAGTGTGTTAGACCTCAGATCTAACGCGAGTAAACGAAAAGGCGAAAGGGGGCTGAGCCCTGATTGCGTCCCTTCGTATATACCTTACTGAGTGTGGTGTGATCTGAGGGTAAAGTTTCATTTCCAGTGCACCATTGTCACCAACCTGAACATCTTTGAAGACTTCAGGGTTGAGTTCCATAAGCTGATTGTCACTGAGATCTAACTGGTGCAGCTTGCCGAGCATCAGAAAGAGTCTCGGAACCAGTTCAGTGATCCTGTTGCGGGCGAGCGACAGAACTCTGAGTTCATGCAGATGTCTGAACGTGCCACTCGGCATGGACTCGATGCGGTTGTCATCCAGATGAAGCTCTAGAAGATTCGCCAGGCCACGGAAATTATAATCCAGAACATGAGAAATGTTATTTTGGGTCAGATTTAACTTTTGAAGGGTTGGTACCCCCCAAAATGAATATCTACCAATGGATGGTATGTTTGACCGCACAATGTGTAACTCTTCTAGCCGGCTGAACTGCTGAAATATTGGGCCAATTGTGAGAGCATTTGGAGAATCAGGAGGCGCTGTTATTTGTATCACTTCAACTTGCTGATCCATCGAATGAATAGGAATGGGGTTGGTCATGCCTCCTCGAGCGCACGTCACCTGGCGACGACCTCTGCTGTCCAGAAAACATGTACAGTCACGAGGGCAGGGTCCTCCCCAGCACCACTGGGGCAAGCTGAGAAGAATTATCACGACGAGAAGTCGAACACCAACGGCCATCCTGTAAATGAAGTAACAAGAATAAATTATAGGTATTTCTATCAATTTACTGTTTCGTTGGGAATTAAAATGTGACACTCTTTCCCGAAATACGAGCCACGCTGGAAAGTCTATATTAAATTATGAGGAATTAATTAAATCACAATATATAGATAACAATGAAGACTGAAGCCCTCTGGGATGTTACGCTGAGTCGACTAAATGCTGGAGAAACTTGGTAACTACTAGATGGTCCACAAAGCGTAACTTCCCAGAAAACTTGTATCATTATCAACACTGATATGAGTACCTTCATCTCGCATAGATTAACGTACCGGAACAGAATACAAACATGTCGCTCATTAAATAGCAGTATATCGTAACCCACAGTTATAAATTTTACAGGAAAGAGATCCTTAATTAACCAACACACAAGCACGTATTTTTTTTAACGAAAACATAAGAACAAGCAATTTTTTGTGGACACAAAATTTTGACAGAAGGTGTCTTTCCAACCCAGCTGTCTAGCGATGTGGGAATCTCAGTTTAACGAATTATTTGAGTTAAGACAAACTGCCGTTTCACGAGCGACGTAGGCTTCAGAAACAAGTGGGCTGTTCACATTCGGGACGTTTTGAGGGTACTGACTCTTTCAATGTCGAGTTTTTGTAAGAATAATAAACAGGTAGCCCCGAAAGTACATACGCGTCTCTAACCAAACCGAACTTGATTCTGTCAAATCTTAATAAGACGAAAGACGTAAATATACATTTGTAACGCTGCAGGTCTTACAGATCCAACGCCAACTGGAAATGACCCATTTAGGAAGTCTTGTTAAAGAGACCGGAAATACAGTTACAATATTTGGCCCTGCAGCAGGCAACGAGATCTGTTGCTTGGCATTGACGAAAAGGGTCAAGACAAAATTAGAGACGTCGCTTAATCCCCTAAGTAGACTTTTATGGCAACAATTCTTATGCGAATAATACACTCTAAATAATACACTCTAAATAAAACCCAAAGGAATTTGCTTTCAGAGTGATGCGTGTGTAACTACAAGTCTTTCCTGTGTGTACAGATCAATGAAATAGACGACATGCGTACTAATCACGCAAACGAAAGGGGATTCTTCGAGTCACTGGTCGCTCAAAGTGTTTGTATGTTCACGCAATGGAAGTAAATCAATAGCTGAACCCTCATCTATACATACAGATACACGAAATTACATAAATGTGAGCCTGTACCCACGTACGTATATGCATAATTCTATTAAAAGCCCATTACTTCGGTAAAACTTCATTACTGTAATACAAAGCTTGACACATCCAGGGTGACTTGTTGTCGTAGGGCCTAGTACAGTTGTCCATTTCGTCATGTCCCTGAGTACAACAGTTTTATCACATAGTAAGCCTGCATCTATCGGTAATTCAGAGTACTTCGACACTTTTCTGTGAAATACTCCTCTATTAAGTTGAACTGCAAGGGAAAAAAGGAACACCAGATTTCCCGGTCGTTGCAGGCTTCCTGTCCAATAAAGCTTCCCTAACAACTGCCGTGCAGGGACAGGATAAAATGCAGACTCTTCTTTCCTCGGGTATTTATTTTAAATGTGTGTCTATTTTTTACTTCCTGAAAATCTAGGTTAAATATTGACTAGGCCAGTTTATTATCTCCTGTAGCAAAAAAAAACCGAAAATCAAAATCTTGGCTTAGATTTAAATTGCGAACGCCTGTGTATTGTGACGAACGTCTGGTGGAAATAATCTGGTCTGAGGTACCGTTAGACAGCGCGGTTTGTCTTGTCTGCCCATTAAGAGTTAAATAGCAAACCACATGGATAAAATGCATAACCCTTGTAACGAAAGTTGAATGGCTCTTAAGTGTCGGGACTGGTTTCTATTCGAAATAAAACTTGGTCGTATCTTCCTATAACATAAGTTTCAGCTGCCTTTATTCGCCATAATTCTTTCGTCTGAACTTGATAAACTTATTGAATTACTCTTTGGCGGAAAATGGCTTCTTATCGGAATAAATGTTTAGAAATTAATATAAAGAAGAGCATTAGCATTTAAAATGCAGTTTAATCGCGAAACAGACCTGAAAGTAATTCTATAAGAAATGCATAGTGCTTTAGGAATAACATTTTTGAAACACGCTAATTATCCTTTGTTGTAAACTCTGGCAGCAGCTTTATTTTCGTACCGAATGTAAAAATTAAATTTGCAAGTATACATTGAATCGCAGTGGACGAGACAAGGTGTTATAAGAAGCAGGGATTAAGCGGTGTATTATTTAGGATGTGAAAGGGCAGAAAGAGGCGTAGTAATAGTGGTGCATAAAGTAATACTGAGAAGTGTTGTCAATAAGAATGTGTGTAATGACATAATCATTGCTCTTAGCTCCTGGATGACTGTAAGGTAAGAAAGGATACTGGAAACTGAAATAGAGAGTGCTAGATCGTACTCTGTGGAGAATTCGCTTTGGAAAAGGCTATGGACCTATCGTTAAGACAGATGATGATAATGATGACGGGATGTTAATTTAAAAGATTTACGAACATTAAGGGTGTGTGGTGATTATAGCAATGAGCAAAAATAGAGTCCCAGTTACCGTTTCTCTATACATAAATGCCTGCTGAGATATGGATGGTGTTCATGTTATCTCTGCAGCAGATGCTCCTCGTGGTTGCCATGCACACAACTTTCAGCCCTTTGTCGCACAAAAGTGCGTACTCTTTCAAAAATTCTTGGTTTCACTCCCATCTCCTGACATACATTTTCTTCTCGTTGCAGTAATACCTCTAAGTGACTGATCAGCTGTGAACACACCAAAGTATTTAGGTGTCTCCACAGCCAAAAGTCCAGACCATTAAGTACAGGGTATCAAGCAGACCAGTTGGCTGTGCCTTCACTTCGTGTATGCTGTCCACCGAGAGTCCGGATCACGTGCTGTCTGCCAGTGCACAGAAAATGAT